>MDTE01015656.1_pt1 | contig 128627 bp, 86 predicted proteins | sample 811231 | NCBI WGS metagenome assembly MDTE01 (sample SAMN05326651, study PRJNA326480) | marine metagenome | isolation source: seawater | place: Indian Ocean: Red Sea | collected 2010 | reverse complement strand
TTAGTGAAAAAATAGAAGAACATACAAATCCTCTATTAGATATTATTAAAGAGCAATCTGAAGTAATTAAAACATTAACTAGTAAAGTAGAGGGTTTTGATAGTAAAATAAAAGAATCTATAGAAAGAGAACTTTCTAAATTCTTTATTGAAATTGAAGACAATATTAATGGAAATAATAAACTTATAGAAGAACCACCTAAACATGATGGAAATGATGGAAATGATGGAGATGATGGAGATGATGGAGATGATGGAGATGATGAGAGACGACGACGACGACGACGAGACGAGGACTGACGATGAGTGTGAACGCGCGCGCGATGGAAACGATAGATTGCCGATGAACAGTTGCGAGAGGAGGTGACGTCGTACTCGGAATCGTTGCAAATGCTCGCGAAAGCGGTGGGAAGGTATCACGCCTCGGGCACCGCCATCGAGACGCTGAGCAAGGAGGAGACGGGGAAGGAGATGCTCGTGCCGCTCACGGAGTCGCTCTACGTCCCGGGGAAGATTCAAACGACGGATAAGGTTTTATTAGACGTCGGTACGGGGTATTTCATCGAGTACGAGACGGAAAAAGGGATCGATCTCTGCAAGAGAAAGGTTAACTTTGTTCGCGAAAACATGGACAAGCTCATGGAACTCGTCGCCAAGAAGAGGAAACAATTACTCTTGGTGCAAGATTTCTTGAGAGTGCGGAGTCAAGAGGCTGCGCAAGCGCAAGCCAAGGAAGGCGATGTCGGTGGGAGCGCGAAATAACTAGTAGCTAATTTACGTAGTACAATGAAATAGGATTTTTCCGTAGCACAAGCGCGCGCGTTTAAACGTCGGCGTCTCTCTCTCTCTTGCGCGGCGATGGATGCGAGAATTTCCGATGACGGACCCTCAGGAGCCATCTTAAAGTGCGCTAAAAACTCTGTGTTACCCTCTTTCGCGCCCTTGATGGGTGATTCCGTGTGATCGATGTACTCAAAGCCGTACAACTTGGCGCCTTCGATGACGTTTGCGATCACCTCCTTGTGCACGCTCTTGTCCCTGACGACACCTTTCGAGCCGATTTGGTTTCGTCTCGCCTCAAACTGCGGCTTGATGAGCACCACCATCGTCCCTCCGGGCTTGAGGAGTCTGCATATCGCCGGTAATACCTTCAAGACGGAGATGAAGGATAAATCGAGCGTCACGATGTCGACGACGTCGGGAAGTTCCGTGACGTAGCGTAAATTCGTCCGCTCCATGATCACCACTCGCTCGTCCTGTCGAATCTTTTCAGCCACTTGCCCGTACCCAACATCGACACCGTACACCTTCACCGCTCCGCTCTGAAGCAAACAATCCGTGAACCCACCCGTGCTCAGACCGGAATCGAGCGCCACCGCCCCCGCGACGTCGACGCCGAAATGACTCAGCGCCTTTTCCAATTTCAATCCCGCTCGACACACAAACTTGGGCTGCTCCGCGATCACCTCGATCTTCACGCTCGGCTTTAATTTCGTCCCAGCCTTGGTCACCGGCTGTCCGTCCACCAACACCTTCCCCTGCGCGATCCAACTCTGCGCCACGTTTCTCGACAGCTCGGGATGTCTCGCCACGGTGAGCTCGTCCAAGCGCTGTTTCGTCCCCGTCACCGGCGCTTTCGGTCGTCCTCCTCCCCCCTCCCCCGACTCGGACGACTCACCCCTCACCGCCTCGACCGAACGCCATCGTCTCTCCCCCGCCTCTCGCGTCACACACGTCCCCACCGCGCCTCGACGCCACCGTCCCGCCGCGCGCGGCGCTCGCGCCAATCCACCCACCCTCATCGCGTCCCGCACCGCGCGCGCGAGCATGAGAGCCGACGACGAGCGCGAGGAACGGTGGGGAGAACGAACGCACACCGCGTTTCCGCGTCTCCTCGGCACCGCCTCGTCCGCCTCGACGAATGAGGACGCGCGCCCATTCGTCGATTCGTCCCCAAAAAAGTGCACCGAGCGCGCGAGGAAACCCTCGCGAATTGCATTGGGATGAACGGGCGTCACAGCGCGGCGTCGTCGAGACGATGGCGACGACGCGAGTGATGACGACGACGACGACGACGACGACGGGAAGGTCGTCGTCGATGACCGGGGGAACCGCGCGGTGGGGACGAAGGGGACGGGCGACGATGACGCCGCCGCGAGGAACGGTGGGGAGCCGCCGCCGGGGTGACGGACACGTGCGACGGGTGGCGGAGGGGGAGAAGAGCGATCAGGAGCGGTTGAGAGAGGAGGAGGAGTACGCCAAGTTTATCTCGGACGCGAGGCGGTGGACGGCGTACGATCCGGAAGCGGTGGGGAACGAAAAGGCGTTGCCCCCGTGGGAGGAAGATTTGCGAGACGCGCTCCGCGAGGGACCGTGGCCGTGTTGGGATTCGAACATTCCGGAGAGCGATTTCGTGGACCAACCTCGGTTCATCTCGTTTGCGAAACCGCCGGGGAAGCACGATCCGTTCAAGGAGAGGATTCTGCGACATAAAGCCCAGGTGAAGGAGGAACAGAGGCGGGCGACGGCGAAGACGCGACGCGAGTTGAGCTCGCAGCGGTTCATGTCGATGAAAGACGACATACGATTGAAGGATAAGTTTGAAGACGATGAGTCGTCTTGGGATCACGAACAAATCATGGACTTGATCAACTTTCCGGATGAGATTCGACACAAGATGATGAGCATGAGCGTGGAAATTTACGACCCGCGATTTCCGTATGATTTTTCGGGCATGGGGGCGCCGCCGCTCTCGACGGAGGAATTTTTGGCATCCATCGGTCGCATGCAACCGGAAGGTGAATCGGATCTCGAACGCGTGGCGAAGATTGCGGAGAAGTACGGGTCCAAGGTGCCAGAACTCGTCGAGGAGGACCCCGCGGCTATTTTACAGAGCCGCTCCGACTATGAATTGGCCAACGCGACCGATATCGGCGACGACAACGTCGAAATTTCAAAGAATGAGATATCTGATCTCGTCGATAGCGACGACGAAGTTTAGATCTATGTAGCTACGCATGTCATGACATCTAGATTTTTCTAAAAATTCATTCACTTCGAAGCCGCCATGGCTTTACGACGCGCCTCCGCGTACGTCTTCGCGAGTTCGCCTTGGGGAGAGTAAAACACGGCGTCGACGATGGAGGATCCCTCTCTCGACCTCAACTCCACTTCCCAACCGGTTTCGTACTTGTCCAAGTCCGCGAACCGTTCCCGCCGACTCGCGTGTTCGTCTGGAAGCGCGCTGACGGGTCCGCGCGGTACTAAAATGTTAGCGTCCGTCGCGCTCAACGTCTCCAACTGCGTCGAACGCCTCTGTACCGGCGCCGCCACCGGTTTCGCCACCGGGCGTGAAATCTCTATCTTTGCTAAAGCCTCCTCCGCCTTCTCCATCGCCGTTTGTTTCGAGGCCGTCGCCTTCATCGTGTCCTCGTCGAACGTGCCCGAAGCCGCCTCCTCCGTGACGGCGAGCGTCACCACTTCCAACCTTCCCTTGCACTCCTTCGTGAGTTTGTCCAACGCGCGATACGTGGACGGATCCATGGTGAACGTCGCGCTCGCCTCGGTCGCGCTCAAATCACTGCTCTCGATAGTTCCGTTATTCTCTCGCACGAACGTCATCAAAGCGTCCTCTTTGGCGCTCGGCACGACGGCGGTGAACCGCATCTCGGCGCGTTTAATTGGAAAAATTGCCTGTAATTTCGGCAACGCCTCCAACGCCTGTTGTTTCACACTCCTCTTCGGATCGATCGAAAAATGCACGTCTCTCAGCGCGCTCTCGATCATTCCCGGCGGATACGGTCGATTCGTCCCCGGATTGACGCATTTCTCCACCAACGTCGTCACCGCGTCTCGAAACGCGTTTTCGCTCTCCGCCTTGCGTTCCTTTTCGCTCACCTGCAACTCACCCTTCTCCAGGATCACCTCGCATATCTTCGCCCGATCCGTCGTCCCGTACGCCTTCATCAACTCCTCGTCCTTGGCCACGATCCCTTTGCTCACGTTGGCGTACACCTCCGTCGATTGCAACACATTGTCCACATCCTTTTCGTGCCCGCGCCGGTAGCTCAGGACGGTGTTTTTATAACACGCGATCTCAAACCTCGCGCCGTGCGTGCGATGTCTCACCACGGCGACGTTGGTGAGTTTTTTAATCCCCACCGGCACGAACATGTCGAGTCGCGCTGTGTCGGCGCGCATTCGATGTAATGTGCCATTCGATTGATTCGATTCGATTCGACTCGATCGCGCGCCCTCGCCGCGGGATCGCGTGCGTCCGCAGTCGGCGACGGTGCGCGCGCGGCGAACGAACGATCGGTCGATTCGAGCGAACGGTCGAGGGAGAGGAGCGAGGGGAGACGCGCGAGGGCGTTCGGTTCGGGAAACCCGCGCGCGGGCGAGGCGAGCGCGCGCGCGAGGCGAGCGAAGAAGGAGGGCGGTGACGGGCCGAGGCGGGGCTGTCCGTCTGAGAGGGGAAGATGTTGCCGTTGACGCTGTTGAAGACGTCGTGCGGACGCCCGATGCTCGTGGAGCTGAAGAACGGGGAGACGTATAACGGAACGCTGGTGTCGTGCGATACGTGGATGAACGTGCACCTCAAGGAGGTGATCTGCACGTCCAAGGATGGTGATCGATTTTGGAGAATGGCGGAGTGTTACGTGCGAGGGAACACGATCAAGTACGTGTGCGTGCCGGATGAGGTGTTAGAAGTCGTCAAGGAAGATATGAAGAATCGACCGGCCGGCGGTGGACGCGGTGAAGGGGGTGGACGAGGTCGTGGACGAGGCCGAGGCGGTCGGGGTCGCGGCGGGAGAGGCGGCGACGCCTCGCGAGACGAGTGAGCCGAGCCCGCGTTCGTGCGTTCGCAGTAGGATCGATTAGACTTTTGAAACCCTAAATAGCGCCCTTAATTTTATCAGACGTCGCACCTTTCGCGTTCGCGTCGTCGTCATCGCGCGCGTTCGTTCGCGCGAGTCGGGTTCCTCGGCTGTTTGAATGCGCGCGCGCGCTTCGCGGCTCTGGGCCCAGGGTTTGGGCAGGTCTCGGATTTCTATGTGCAAACAGTCTCGCGTCGGTGGGCGCGCGCGCGCGAGCCGAGCCTCGGTTCGTGTTCCGCCTTTGACGTCACCTCTCGTCGCGCGTCGTCCCGCGACGCCCGGTCTCGGCGGTCATGGAGCTTCTGATGGAGTTCGACGAGCCCGCGTACCGAGGCGCGGACGCGTACGGCGCGCGCGACGACGGCGTGGGGTCGTCGAACGATGGGACATCCGACACCGTTGAGGCGATGCGCGAGGCGCTGTCGAGCGCGCGTGAGGACGCGGAGGCCATCGTGACGCGGGCGCTGGAGGAGGCGTTGGATGATGAAGATACGTTTCGAGCGATGCGCGCGTACGTGAGCTCGGACGTGGACGAGGATGCGCTCGCGATGGTGGTGATTAAGTTGTTAGAGCTTGTCGGTGGCGAAGCCACAGAGGCGGGCATAGAGGGAGAGGAAGAGGACGAAGGACGACGAGGAGGGGAAGAAGAGAGCGAAGAGAAGCGCGGAATGGACGCCACGATGGCCAGGTGTGATGCGAGATACGTAAAACTCGCCGTTGAGCTCGCGACAGTGATGCAAGAGACAAAGTTTGGACCGAGTCATCGAGGAGCGCTCCTGCGAGGCGTTCGACACGTGTTGCGCTCGTACATGGGGAACTGTCACGAAGGGTGCGATCTTGGAGTCGTTCGGGCCTTGATCGAAGCGATGGACGCGTTGCTGAGAAGCAATGAGAATGGAAGGGCGGATAATGACGTCAAACTCGTCGCCGAATGCGTGAGACACGCCGCTGGATTTTCCACGTCACCGCTCGACTTCAAATTGTGGTTGGAAATCGCATCAACGAGCGCACCTGATGCGAAAAGTTTCATTTTAGATCAATTGAACATGACTCTGCAAACGAGATTTAGCAAAGGACCTAGGGAGGTGTTTCTCTTGGACGGGGAGAGTAGCGGGATTTTGGGCTCTGCCCAAGCGAAATGGCCATTCACAGAAGGTTTGGCGTTCGTGACTTGGATGTACTTGGAAAGCATTTCTGCGTCGGAATCTACGGCAGCTTCTGCGGCATCTTACGCAGCAGCGGCTTCGGCTTCCCAACTTCCGGAGGCTTCCCCATTCACAGCCGCCGCCGTCGCAGCCGCCGCGGCCGGTAAGGCGGAGGTCCACATGCCTCGTCTGTTTAGTTTTCTTTCCGCGGAAGGCCAAGGAGTCGAATGCTATTTCCACGATAACTTTCTGATTCTCGAAACGAGCGGGATCAAAGAGTCTAGAATGACGTTGCCATTCTCGCACAAGTTTCCATTGAAGAGATGGTTCTGCGTAGGAATCGAGCATAAACCTGCGAGTGTTCGCACGGGGAAAGCCGAGACGCGTCTCTACGTGAATGGCATCTGTGTTGAAACTCACAAATTTGACATGCCGAGAATGAATAAACCGCTTGGTTTCTGCTGTATCGGTACGAATCCACCCGCAGCCATGGCTGGGTTACAACGCAAGCGGCGTCAATGCGCGCTGTTTGGAAGTCTTGGCCCCGTCTACATTTTCAAACAAGCGTTAGGAGGTCATGCGATGAAGGCACTCGCTGCCAGAGGTGGATCCCACGTTCCTAGATTTTCATCTTTGAATGAAGAAAACCCGAATAAAGATGCCGATGAGAATGTCGATGACATGTTAGATAGAGTTCTGTCACCGACTGTGCTTCAAGTTCTTCATCCACGCATGGCCAGTAAGAACTACGTGCTAGACATTTCTCCTGCTGGGATGACGGTGGAATCCAGGGCGGCGCTGTTGGGAGGCACAAAATTTGTGAGGCGACATTTGATGCGAGATTCGATTTGGTCATCGGGCAGAAGTGGACCTGGGGTCATGCTCCCCTTCATTTGTCCGCTGATCGGATCGAAAAATCTCGAGCCTGAGAGCTCCGAGTCTCGTGAAGATTTCGCCAGTGCCGGACTTTCCATTCGTTCGGTGATCGGTATAATCGCCGGTGCGTGTGAGAAGCACACTCCTAATCTGCAAGCTCTTAAAACAAACGATATTCCAGATTTGCTAGCTCACGTCTTACCTTTTGGTTTGGATGCATTGAGACAACAATTCTCTGGAAATAGTCTCGAGGATGAAGAAGAGGCGGTGGTTGACGCGGTAGAGTACCTTCTGTCGGTGAGCGAGACAGATGAAGAGCTCTCAAAGAAAATCTGTCTAGCATTAGTATTGGATTTCAAACCATGGAACGGTTGCGGATCGCGAGCGGTACACCGTCTTTTGAGCATTTCATCTTCGCTCTGTAACACCAAGGCTGGTTTGATGCAAGAAGTTTCAGCGTTGCAACTCTTACTTGATAACGCACGTCGCTGGCTGTCTCCTACGACGTCTATAATGGGAGGAATACTTCACAACAACTCTGCGAAATCCGTCATGGATGACAAAGGAGATTTGAGAATTTCGGAACAGGAGTCGTTGCTGTTGATGGATGATTTGTTGGTCTCAGTCAACTTGCTCACGAACACAAATGATCACATGGATTCAAAAGTTGACATAATCGTTGGATTTTTAGCGGAGTGTCCTTGTCCGCACATGCTTGCGGCGACCGTGAAACTCGTGCATTCCATAATCGTTTCACCAAACGTCGCCCGATCGAATGACTTTTTGTTCACCTTTGTTTCCAAGGGAGGCGTGGAAGTCTGCATGGGTCTCATCCGCGCGCTAGCTCTCAGAGGTGACTTTCATCACGAACTGAAGGGAGTTCAACGCTTGTTCGCTTCGTGCATCAGACTCTTTGGCTATATGTTGGAGACGGGATGTGTGAGCGCGAATAAGACCACGGAGGTTGGCGGTAGTAAGAAGGTGACAAAGGGAAGCATTGAGCGAGCGGTTCGATACGCTTTCAAGAGGGGATCGGACGCGTTGCTCACTACAGAAGTGTACGAAGCGATATTTGAGTCTTCAATTTCGATCGATTTGAGCAACATCAACATGACTGAACCAGCGCGGCTCATCAGTGGTGGTATGCTCGGATCGATGCTCTCAGCTCTGTCAGATTGTGAAGAGAGCATTTCGAGCCGAGCGTTGAATGATGTCATGCTTCTTGCGTGCGCATACGCAGATAATCGTAACATGATTCTATCTCTGCCGGAATTTCCGGACTGGCTCGTGAAAATACTCGTGTATTCTACAGACATTGGAGTGAAGAACACTGCGAACGATCTCCTACTCATTCTGCTGCAACACTCTATGAGATTGCAAGATGGTTGGCGCGTTCTCGAGACGGTGATTGAATCTATAAAAAATGTATCAAAGAATGACTCAAAGAAGATGATTCATGTACAGGAAACGATTTTCCAAGGTTTGGCGGGATTCATGATCAGTGAATTGAAGGGTATCAGCGTATCAGATGGTAATCAATCAAAGAAATCTCGAGAGACTTTAGATGCAAATCGCACCACGACTCGACAAAATGTCATAGCATTGTTGCACATGGCTGAAGAGCATCTGAGATTGAGTAGCGGTGATGTTCTATCGAACGTCGACGACTCATACGATCTTATGAACGTCTCAAACGCACTCGCTTGCTACGGTTCACATGCCGCGGATTCAGCAAGCGGATGGATAAATCGAAATCGTGCCATCGATGGTCTCGCCAGCGTGAATTCGTCAGTGTCAGATGGTCCGAACAAAGCTCTGGAGTTGCTGCGCTTGACGCATCAAATAATTAGTTTCATGGTCGGTACTCAATGCACTGGTGCAAGATCAAATCTTTCCTTACTCAAAGATGACGAGTTGGTACACCTTTTCCTCAGGCTCACGTTGGCTTATTTCCGCGAGGAGAACCTTCCCTCTGAGCAGGAGAGCCCAGATAACGATGTGCCGTTGATGCCAGCACACATCGTGAACACACTGTCGTCACTGACATCAGGGAACTCTTCTATCTCTGATGCCATCGTGTTTGAGTCAAAACAGCTCTGGGGCGCGTCTCAATCAAGTGAAAGCGGGAGAAACATCGCAGTTTTACACAACTTGCTGGCCCCATTCTTACAAGCGGCGTCAGTGCGTCACGTAGCTAATCTTGCGCCCGGTGCTATCGCCCTGCTCTTGGATGAAGTTTGGATCCACCAAAAGTTGAAAAAACGCAATACGGGCCTCTTAAGACCCATAGTCACTTATTTGATAGCTTTGACTGCTCGTTGGCGCGCAGTCATTGTCGATGAAGGCAAGGATGATATTTCTCCGAAATTGCGTTCGCTCGCTTTGAGCCCGCTGAATGTTCTGACCGGAAAGTTGTGCTCTAAAGAGTGGCTGAACATTCTCATGGCACCAGTCATCAAGGAAACTCTCGTCTGCATCGCGAACTCGACGCAATTGGTCCAATTGCAATCAAGAAATGACGTCATTGCTGCAAGAGGTCCGGGCGCCACGGAGTCGAGAATGAGCGCTCAGAGGGCTGTTCAGCAAACAGGATCAGAGAATTTTGACAAATTCGTAAAGGTATGGGAAGGTGAATACACGAATATTTCGATGTCTTCAAAATGGTTAGCTGCGCTCTCGAAGGAAGCTTCGCGACGGACTCTGTCAATTGCTGCTGAAGGCGCGAGAACCAAAGATGTCACCAAAATTTGGGAAGCGTACGCGAGGGATCTACAAGTGAGCAATACCCTCATGGCGAAGATTAGAGAAGAAGGGGAAAGTGCACGTCTTGGAATCGACGCCTGTGAAAGTGGACGACGCAGAAGATACTGTCTTTCTCGTCTTACAAGGATTCCATCTCAGCGCTTATCACATCTCGCACCCGTTGATTCGGCAGCCATGGAGATAAAATTGCCAGTTCGAAAGGAAGATGACGCCTCGGATGATGAAGACGTATTACCATTAAGTCCACAACGTTCGATAAATCAGGAAGAGGTCAGCGAAGTGATGGCTGCAACTGCCGCTCTAGCTGTTGCTGCAAATCGCGGTGAAATTAAAAAATTTCATCATGAATGTTCTGCGACCACTGTCACTCCGCTGGACGTGTGTGAGGGGATATTTCAGATTTCCGACACGGATATGATATTCAAAACGATAGATAAATCACGTACTTGGTCTTGGCCCCTGGAAAATCTTCACCAGGTGCAGAGTCGACGATATTTGCTACGAAGAAGTGCTCTGGAATTCTTCATGCTTGATCGAATGACATACTTCATTGATTTTGGAAGTGCAGAGCAGCGTCGCCAAGTTTTCAGGGTCTTGATCAAACTCAAACCGAAGAACTTTGTGCCTCTTTATCTAGAGACGAGCAAACCGGAAGCTTTGCTTCGCAAGAGCGACATTACTTCGCGTTGGATCAGACGTGAAATTTCAAATTTTGATTACCTGATGGCGCTGAACACACTTGCGGGAAGAAGTTATCAGGATATAACGCAATACCCGGTCTTCCCATGGGTCATCACCGATTACACGTCGGAAACGCTAGATTTGAGCGATCCAAAAGTTTACCGTGATCTGAAAAAGCCGGTGGGAGCGCTGAATCCAGATCGACTTGAGAGAATCAAGGAACGTTATTCCTTCTTTGATGATCCCGAAATTCCAAAATTCCATTATGGGAGCCATTACAGCTCATCCGGTACCGTCCTCTTCTATCTCTTGCGAATTGATCCTTTCACAACGCTAGCGTACGAGTTACAAGGTGGCAAGTTCGATCATGCAGATAGACTTTTCCATGACGTCGCGTCGACGTGGAAGAGCTGTTACAACGACATGAGTGACGTCAAAGAACTTGTGCCCGAGTTCTTTTACCTTCCCGAAATGTTTAAAAATGTCAACAATATTGATTTCGGATCGACGCAATCTGGGGAGAAAGTCGATACCGTCATACTCCCGCCGTGGGCAAAGTCCCCAGAAGATTTCGTCATGAAACAGCGGGAGGCTCTTGAAAGCGATTACGTGAGCAAGAACCTCCACCATTGGATCGATCTCATATTTGGATACAAACAGCGTGGAAAAGCCGCCGAGTCGGCGTGTAACGTATTCTACTACATGACGTACGAAGGTGCGGTCGATGTTGAGGCTATTCAGGATCCCACTCTTCTCAAGGCGACACAGGATCAAATCGCATGCTTTGGACAAACGCCGTCGCAACTTCTCACGATACCCCATCCAGCGAGGCAGAGAGTAGCCGACTCCATCATTGGATGCCATTGGTTGATTGAGAATAGGCAAAACGTCCTCGAGTATCCGCTCCCTATCCCAAGTTACGACGACAATCAAATTACCTTCATGAGTGTGCTGAGCACTGGACAATTGATTGTTCTCTCTCCAAACTTGGACATGAAGATGCACCGCTTCATGCCAGGAGTTCCGAGCGGTTCTGGTTTGCCGTTTACATTTCAACCCGCTAAGGAACAAAGCACTTTGGGATCATTGATGGGTACGATTCGCCGAAGAGCCGGGTTCAATGACGCCAAAGAAACTGCGAAACTCAGTGCAAAACTCGATCCAAATGCGCTCAAGCTGAGCTGTGCGCTTCCCTGCGTCTCTCTGCCAGGAGGTCATCACGTCATTCTCGCCGGCCATGCGGATAATTCAATCAAGGTATTTAACTGCAATAACGGCTCTATCGAAAGCAGTGAAGTGGGCCATCGAGCCCCGGTGATATCCCTCTCAATTTCCACAGACGGGCGAGTGCTTGCAACTGGCTGCGCTGACGGATCGATTGGAATCTGGCTGATAAAGTTACCCACTGAAAAGGTCACGATTGGAGAAAATCTGAGAGAAACAATCGCACCAATTATTCGAGTTGACGTGAATTCCATCTTCAACGAAGGATCAACCGTCGCAAACGTCATCGATCCAAAAGTAGAAGATGGCCCCACGACCAAGATGTCGCTACTCGGTCCAATTAGCTTGCTGAAAGGACACGGAGAATCGATTTCATCGCTTGAAGTGAATACGAATTTAGATTTACTCGTCGCGGTTAGTCCGTCGGCCGGTACCTCGTTCTATTCTGTCATGAAGGGCACGATGAACAGAGTCATTCCCGAGCTTCGCGGTTCACTCTGTGCCATCTCAGACGAAGGTTTCATCGCAGTTTGGGAACAGTCTACGAACGCGCTCAAAGTGGCTTCAATCAACGGGACCATCATCTCTTTGACATCTCTCGTTGACATCTCCCCGGATTTGACGTGTTTGCTCGTTTCGAAAGATGGATATCACTTACTGGTGGGTTCAGTCGCAAAAGAAGGTAAAGTGACTGTGGCAATCTTTGAGTTGCTGTCGCTCGAGCTCCTCACGAGCTGGCATCTGAATTCAGACTCTGATATCAGTCACATGTCACTGACCGCCGAGAACACCAACTTACTCGTGGCGACGCGCGAAGGGAGTCTGACGGTGATCACGAACCCAGAGCTTGCGGTGAGAAGTTTAGAGAACATGCTTCAGGCGGGATGGTCGTCTGTTGTGTGATACGTGATGTAGAAATTAGAGAAAGTAGTAGTGTTTTAGTACAACATTAATTACGGAATTACGCAGCGAGCGAGCCAAAACCCTTCTGTCCGGGTAAGATGACGCTTTCGTGAATCGCGAGCGCGAAAGCTTGCGCAATCTTTGGATCCGCGTGAGTCAGCTCGAGGAAACCATCGGTATGGCTGATTTCATTCCAGTGCTGTTGACCCATCTTCACCGCCGTGGCCCACAGTGGCGCATTGCGAGACGTGTACGCCACTTTCGCCGCCTCTGCGACGATCTGCAAGTTGAGTTCTTTCTTCATACGATTGACGCAGTAGCTCGGTAAACCGTCGATTTTCAACCGCTTGGCGAGTTGGAATAAATCTGCCAACATATCCACCGAAGGATGGACTGGAATTTGATAAATCCAGCGCAATGCAGCTAAAAGCACAGGGACACTCGTATCCGTTATGACGATTTTCTTCATGGCGTCTTGTTCCGGCGCAACCATTCGACGCACAGTGAACAAGACGACGACGGCAAACCAGTGGAGAGCTCTTATAATGAGCGACAGGGGAAATCCGATTATGGGATAATAATTTCTCACGATTCGCACGACGTCTGGAGGATTTTCAAGGGCGCTCGCGACCGCCGATTGATCCATGACGTCGTTGAGGAATTTTGATCCCTCGCGCAAAATGTCCGAGTGCGCGAAAATTTTGCAGTCGTCGACGATGAACTCGATATCGCCCGGGTCGTGGGACCCCTTCGTCGGTATGTGAAGAGAGCCACCGAAGGTTCCACCCTTGGTACCGTACACGCCCTTTTCGTTCAACTGCTCGAGGATGCCCTTCTCGAGAACCGTGGAAGCAACTTCATCTTCCATGGCTTTCTCAGCTCCCTTGTCGACTTCAGAATCACTTTCGGATTCTCGAAGTTCCGCGTGCTTGCTGGGAGTGTACGTCTCATCCACGTCATCTTCGCCGAGAGGAAATGGAAGGTATGCCTCGAGATTAATAGCTATGCACACGCTCGTCTCTTCCGGGGTCCCTCGGACGTTCCGATCGCGCGATCCGTGCAAGATGACTAAAGCGCCATCGACGCACGCGCCGGCGTGGCTCGATCTCGGGTCGGTGTCAGAATCGGGATTCAACCGCGCCCATTCCGCCGTGGGGAAGTGAAACACGTACGTATCGCCTAAGATTCCGTCTTTCAACAACACACGACCTCCGTGAATGATCCAGTTTGCGCCGACGACGCAGGATAGGAACGAAGTCCGCGGCGTCGGTACTTGGCCGGCGCGAGCAACCATTGTCCAGCGTGGAGTGCCTTGCGCGGAAAGTTGAAGCACCCAAACGACCATCTCGATGGACGTTTCACTCGGGCTCAAAATGTAAAGCACCGAATTTCGCGCCGCCATCGCGCAAGCGTCACCGCCCACCGGATGTTTCCACTGCGTATCGATGGTGAGCCACTCCGAATCGTTCAAGTCAAACCCGTACAGGTCGTTGTATATCACCACGTCTTGACCCGGTTGCACATCCTTACCACCGAAAACAAACAACACGTTATCCGAAATGCACATGCAGTGTCCAGTTCTGGAGGACGGAGGATCCCCTATCACGTCCACCATCGTCCACGTGCACGCTACGAAATCAAAGACCCAGAGATCGTTGAGACAACCGAATTGTCCTTGACCACCGAACACGTAGAGCAAATCTCCGTGCACCACAGCGGTGTGACCGTATCGGCCGGGAGGAACGCCCACCTCTTTGTCCGTCGCGGTTGCCGGGACTTCGTAACACGCTCCGCGTCCGCTCCATCTGTACACGCTCGTCACGAATTCGCCCTCGTGTGTCAACCCGCCGTACGTGTACACCTCGTCTTCCCACACGAACGCCGCCGAGCCAACGAAATATCCCTCGGTCTCTTCCTCTTCGGCGTCGAATCCGCGTTCGCTCGCGTCCACGCCCACGTCGTCGACCTCCACCTCCTCCTCTTCTCCGAATTCATTCGTAATAATCCGTCTGGACGTCGTCACCACTCGCTCCTCGCCGTCCCTTCGCCGCTCCATCTTCGTCTCCACCGTCTCCACGCGTCGTTCGCTCACCACTCGCGGCTCGTCCTCGCCGAACTCGCCCTCACCCTCGTTCAAGAGCGCGTCCGCGAGCGCGTTCAAAAACTCCGCTCTCGATTGCTTGGGCCCGATCCCTTTCGACTTGGCGAGCTCGCTCAGCTGCTTGGTCGTCATCGAGGCCAGGGGCACGCCGTTGTACTCCATCTTTACGTCCTCAACGCGCGGTCGCGCGCTCCCGACGCCGGCGCGCAGTGACGCCGAGACGCGATTTCGTTCCCATTTTCTCTCCCTCGACCGCTCGGCGATCGACCGACGCGTGAACACCCATCGTCATCGTGGAAATCAGAAAACGTCGACGACAGAGCGCGACTCGTGCGTCGAGGCGTCGATCGAGAGCGCGCGAGAGCGAGAAGAGCGCGTGCGAAGAGCGCTCGCTCGGTCGGCTCGCGGTCGCGCGCGCGATGGAGCGCGAACGGGGCGGCGAACGGGAGCCTCTGGTGCGAGGACGCGCGGGCGCGAACGATGGGGACGTCGAGTCTGGACGATGGACGGCGGTGGGGAGGTGGAAGTGGACGCGCACGGCGCGGTACGCGATCGCGTTCGTCGTGTTGTCGCTGTGCGCGGGGGCGTTGGTGGCGAATCTGTCGAATCAAACGGTGGCGGGGGATGGATTCTCCGCGAGGCTGGTGAGACGGGCGCGCGTCGCCTTGTTTAGTTCGGTGAGAAAGGATGGCGACGCGGTGCGAGAGTTGCAGGCACCGCAAGTGCTCGGGGACTTCTGTCGGGCGCTCGGGACGGAGGGGGCGTGCGAGGAGATTCAAGCGGCGCGAGCGGGACTCGGGGCGGTGGATGAGGAAGCGTTTCAGTCACTGGTGTCGCAAGCGCGCGCCGTGCGAGACGATGCGAGCGGCGACAGCGCCGCGTTTCTAGGAGCGTACGACGGAATAATGACGCAAATCGTCACTGAACCGCGAGCGTTTGCGAAATACGGCACGGAGTGGTCGACGGCTGGGTTGGGTTTCGAAGGTAGCGCGGAACTGGGCGCGCAAATTGAGGCGAAGAAGTTGAGCTCTTTCGTCGTGGATGTCCTTCCGTTGCTTAGAAAGTATCCAACCTGGGATATGTCGGACACAAACACCATTCGCTATCTCACGCGACACATAAATGAGGCGAAGCATCTGCGCAGCGACGTCCCAGTGTTGAAGGACGAGGCGCAACTTTCCGCCACAATCGAGGACCAAACTCACGGCTCAGGGGTGCTGCCACCGAAAGATCCGACGCGAGATGTGCAACTCTCAGCGTTTGCAGCGAATAATCAAGTTCATAGCGTCTACAATCCCAGCCATAAGATGCCGGCGCTCGGAGCGGTGTATCTGAATGCGGAGAAGAATGGGTTGCCAAAGAGCTTTGATGCGAGGGAGGCATTTCCAAAGTGCGCTCGAATTTTAGGGACAGTGAGAGATCAAGGCAAGTGTGGATCTTGCTGGGCCGTTGCGGCGACTGAAATGATGAATGATCGCCTCTGCGTTGGGAGTGAGGGAAACAACACGGCTGAACTCTCACCGCAGTACCCGCTTTCGTGCTACGATAGTGGTTACGGCTGCGACGGGGGTGATGTCCTGGACACATTAGACCTGGCTGTGACAAAGGGTATTCCTTACGGTGGAATGCTCGACTCACAGGCGTGCTTACCCTACGAGTTCCCCTCCTGCAACCACCCGTGCATGGTTCCCGGCACTAAACCGCAAAGGTGTCCGACCACGTGCGCGAACGGTTCCCCGATTTCGTTCGTCTACCCGAAGTCAAAGCCGTACACGTGTCCGAGAGGAGATGTGCCGTGCATCGCAAAAGAGATTCAGCGCTACGGTTCTGTCGCCGTGACGTTCGGGCCCGTTCATCCTGACTTCTACTACCACAAGCAAGGAGTGTACAAGGTGCCCGCCGACGCGGGCAGAGGGCTGGGACAGCACGCGACGAAACTCATCGGCTGGGGGGTCACCGAAGGCGGTGAGCACTACTGGTTGATGGTCAACTCGTGGAACAATTGGGGAGAGCAAGGCGTCGGTCGAGTGCGCATGGGCGAGATGCAAATCGAGTCGGGCATCGCGGCTGTGGCAATGTGAGTGAGGACACGAGTTTTAATGATGTTTAGCTAATATTCAAAGAAGATCACGTTCTAAAACGTTCATCAACCTTCCCTAAAAACGCTTAGTGCGCAACGAAAGCCTTGCCCGCCTTGGAACCGCTCGGGATCACCTTGAGGGTGTTGAAACGAACAGTCTTGGACAACGGGCGGCACTGGCCGACGACAACCTTGTCGCCTTCGTTGCATCGGAAGCACGGGGAGATGTGCGCGGAGATGTTCGTGTGACGCTTTTCGTAACGCTGGTACTTCTTAATGAAGTGCAAGTAATCCATGCGCATAACGATGGTGCGGTTCATCTTCGTCGACTTGACAACGCCGGTCAAAATGCGACCTCGGATGGACACGTTACCCGTGAACGGGCACTTCTTGTCGATGTAGGTGCCTGCAAAATGAGAAAAAAGTCACGGTCAGTATGTTTGTCACACTTCCACACTCGCCATCTTCCCAGAAAGCGCCCACCCTGCGCCCGCGCCGCTCCTCGGCGGTTTCGCGGCGGCGAGTCCAAGCCCTAAATCTTCCAAACCCAGTCATGCTCGAATCGCGCGTTCCGTCGTACGTACCTTCGATCGCCTCACGCGGGGTCTTGAAACCGAGACCAATGTTCTTGTAGTATCGGTTACCGCCCTTACCCGGCGCCTTCTTCTTCTGACCCGCATATCTAACGTTCGCGAAAACACCGTCGGAGTCAGTCTCGGCGGCTCTCTCGTCGCGATCGCCCACTCGAACGATCTCTTCACCCCGAGCGTCGACGCGAACCGCATCGCGACCGACGCGCGCGCGATACGAGTCACAACAAACTATAACGCACCTAACGTTCACTCCGAGTTGCTTCTGGAACGCCTTCTCATGCTGTGGATGCGAAAACGCGATGCTCGCTCGTCAGCGTCTAGGTTCATAGGGTCCGCGCGCGCACATCTCTCCGTCCCAGCGCGCCTCGCGCCGTCCGCGTCCGCCGTCGATCGCGCCCTCGCGCGTCCTCGACTCTTTCCCTCGCGTCTCTCGTCCATCGCGTCGCGTCGATACGCACTTGTTCGGCCGCCATCGCGCTCGACTGCGTCTGAAAGAGGCGCCCGGCGACACCGCGCGCGCCGAGGTCGTCCCGTCGCATCCGAGCTCGATTCCACGCGTCCGGTCTGGATCCACCCCCACGCACGTGCATTTTTGGACCGGGTTCACCGTACTCGAGTATCTTTGAATGGGATGAATGAATGAGAAAGACCCTTACGAAAAACACGTCGCCGATCGGGATGTCTTCGAAGAGTCCTGATCGGTCGATAGCCCCCCCCCTGAGGGCCCTGAGGGCTCGAGCGGCCGTCACTCCCGCGCGCGATGACGATGACGATGACGATGACGACGATGACGACGACGACGACGCTCGCGGTGCGCGCGCGCGCGAACGGTGCGCGAGGTACCTCCGCGGTGACGCGTGCGACCGCGCCGCGACCGTGCGTGGAGTCCGCGACGGTGGACGCGCGCGCGATGACGCGCGATGATGATGAGAACACCGACGGCGGACGCGTCCACGCGGCGCGCGAGGCGCGCGTGTGCGACATGGCCAAGGCGAAGTGCGTCCACCCGGCGAGACCGGTGGCCAAGGCGTGCGGTGATTGCCCGCGACGTAAGTGAGCGAGGGTGGAACGATTTGATCGACTTGATGGATTCTTTGATTACTCGCGCGGGGGTCGAGACGGCGGAGAGGGCGGGGACGCGTCTGTGTGACGTCGCGAATAGAACGCTCCGTTGTAATGATTGACTCGTGCGAATGCATACTTGAGATGAACGTCGTCTCGTCATCGTTTCTCGTGGCGCACGCGCGATACGCCCAGATAGAAGGTGAACAAGTAGACGGGGACGGAGAGGGAGGCGTACAAGAGCGAGCTCCAGCGGTTTCTCGACTCGAGCGAAAACGTTCGTAACACGGATTCACCCGTGATGGGATCGCACTCGTTCTGATTCGCGGCAAACATGCGAAGTAATTGGACGGAGGACTCCGGAAGCGAGAGTTGATCGACTAAATCGTCCAAACCGCCCGTCGTTGAGTCGCAGTGATCGAAAAACTGTCTCCCTTGATACTCGTTCACCATCAGCGCGCTCCAGACCCATTGAATGAAGCTCACGGTGTACAGCCACTTCCACATGTCGTGAATCGTTTTCGCTCGTATGAAGAATCCACCGACGAGCATGTTCAGCGTGGCGATGATTGGAAGAAGGCTCGCAGGCCCGATTTCGCCCGGTATAGCTGCTGAAATTGTACAACCGATGAGTTGCGCAATGGTAAAGTTTATGAAACTTGTCAGGACGAAGAAACAAAAGGCTGAGAAAGACGGGTTGAAGCTGACGCACCAATAGAGGATGGCACTGAATGCGATGCTCGCGAGCATCGTCATCGGTAACTCTGCGATTATCTTTGAAGCAACGTAGTTGCCGGGCCGATAAAACGAGTCGTGAAACTCTCGCGTGTACACCTCTCGTTCCATTTTCACCTCCTCCGTGTGCACCTGAGCCATGAACGACGGTAAAATACACGCGATGAATGCGATACCGTTTAAATTTAAGATACCAGACGGCGCTCGATCTTGTTGATAGAAAAACAGACTCAGCAAACCGGCGAGAATCATATACAGGCCACATCTCGTAAACCAAAACACCGCATAACGCCACTTGGGCCCATCTTTGAACTTGATCATGATCCATAGCTCTGTCAGTGGTCCGTGCGCGTACGGCGAGTCTTTGCCCGGTTCATTGTTGATGGTGACGGCGTTCATGGGTAATTTGAGCAGCGCGATTTCCTCAACCTCTTTGATGTTCTCACTGCACAGAGAAGACTTTGCGTAGTAGCTCGTACACGCCTCACTCGACTGCGACACGGTATCGATGAGAAATTCTGTGATGTTGAAGCCAGCCTCGTACGTGAATCCTTGAGTGGCGAAAAATTCCATCGGATGATGTCCTGCGTTTCCAAAATATGTGAGCTCTCCTCCCGAGAGCAAGATGAGCTTATTGAAGGTTTGGTACACGTGCATGCTAGGCTGATGAATAGTGAGTAATAACGTACGACCATCCTCGGCTTGAAGACGAGAGAGACACTTGATGACATCGGCAGCCATGGTGGAGTCGAGTCCGCTCGTTGGCTCGTCCAGAAACATTGCGCGCGGATTGCAAGCGCAAAGCGACGACGCCACCGCGAGCCTCTTCAATTCTCCACCGCTGATGCCTCGAATGATGTGCGAACCTACGAGCGTGTCTCGACACTTATCGAGATTCATTTGATCTATGACGTGCTCGATTCGTTCCATCTTACTGGCGACATCCGCGGCCGACGTGCCCGGAAGCTTGATCATCGCCGCGAACAAGATCGTCTCATACACCGTCGCGCCTCCGAAGAACGCCTCAATCTGCGGTACGTACGCCGTATACTTTTTCACGGTATCGAGAGACGGTTGCACGCCGTCAAACAAAATTTTGCCTGCCATGACGCCCTCCGTTTTCCTCATGGAAATGCAATCCAAAAGACTCGTCTTTCCCGCGCCGGACGGCCCCATGATGGCGGCCATCTCACCCGCGGAGATGACTCCGGTGATACTTTTCAAGATGACCTTCGTGCTCGAGCCGTTTCCGAGCTTGATTTCGTTCCCCACGCCATCCAGCGCGATGGTCAGACCATTTCTGCCTCGAGCAGGACCAGCTCCCATCATGGACGCATTCGACGCGTCTTCAGAGCGCGCAGCGGTCTCGACATCATCAAGCGACTCGCCCGCGACGGCATTGTGAAACGAAGTGTTCTCTCCGCGTTTTCGAATTCGAGATTGATTCGCACCCATGGTGCACGGGCGCTCGAATGTCGTCTGTCTCGGGATGTGAAGAGACTGTGTTGGCGCCGCCTTGAAATCGTCAACGCATCGATTGTCTGACATGTGAGTATGTTACATACAGGAAGAGCTATAAATCTATCGTTCGCACGTTGTGCCGACGCGTCGATGCGAGCGCATCCGATTGCCGACGCTCATCGCTGACGCTCTTGCTTCCATTTGAAGAAGGATGTCTTGGAACCGTCAGGATTGGTCTTTGTGATTTTCACCTTGTGTCCCTTTGAGTGCGAGATAATCTTCTGCATCGCCATTTCACCGCTCATATCCTTGAGCTTTTTCGCGCGCTCGTCGTAAGCCGTGTACGTCTTGTACGCGCCCTTTTGCATGCGCGCGAGCTTCTTCATGGAAATCGCGGGCCTCAATGCGGCGTCGCCGCTCGGTTCGGCGCCATTGTCTGACTGCAGGCCCACCACCGCGTCCTCATCCTCGAGCTGCGATCGCCGCGGACGATTAAAGGTTCGATTCACCAGTTCAGGCTCGGTATCAAAGTGCTCCGCCGCGTTAAACTTCTTCGCCTCTTCCTCTGTATCGACGAAGATGGTGTGTTTGCGCTTCACCGGGACGCCGATGCCGTGTAAATTCTTCTTCATCTTCTCCACCTTCTTCTCCTCCATCGCCGCCTTCATCTGCACGTACTTGACATCTTGCGTCTTCATCACCCTCAGCTCCTCCTCCGTGTACTTATTCTGTTCCGTGCTCCTCGCCACGTGCACGCCGTCCTCCGTCTTTGCCCGCTGCATGGCAAAGTAAAACTCATCTGGGTTCCTGTACGCCGCCTTTCGCTTCAGCGCGTTCAGCGCGTCCTCCTTCTTGTGAAAATCCTTCGCCCGAAGGACGTAATCCTTCTTCTTCTCCAGCAATCCATACCTCCGACGCTCGCTCGGCTGCGAACGCTCCTTGTGCGTCTTGCGCTTCACCGCGTTCCGAAGCGCGCTCGACATGATGATTGACGGCGTTCGCTCGCCTCGACCGCGCGCGCGGACTCACGCTCGACCTCGCGACACGCGCGCGCGTCTCTTCTCTTCGTTCTCGCTCGCGCGCTCGCCCTCGAGACGCGCGTCGTGCGCGTCGCCGTCGGGATGTGACGGCCGCCGCCACGCCGCGGTCCCGCGGTCAGAACCGCGCGCGCGAGTGTCGACGCGCTCGCGCGCGCGGTCGACGCGGAATGGCGTCGACGAAGAGCGGCGACGCGGACGATGACGACGACGACGCGCGCGCGACGCTGCCGACGACGCGAGAGGAGGCGATGCGCGTGCTCGGACTCGAGTGGGGGGCTGGGACGCGGGCGACTCCGCGGGAAATCAGAGAAGCGGCGCGCGCGCGCGCGATGAAGTCGCACCCGGATCTCGCGAGGGACGGTGCGGCGAGCGGAGCGAGGTTTCGAGCGGTGATGCGCGCGAGGGATCTGTTGCTGCGAGATTGCGTCGGCGGCGCGGGTGGAGGGACGTGGCGGGTCGCGACGCCGGCGGAGCGCGCCGCGAGGCGGGCGAGCGAAAACGCGCTGCCGAGACACTTTAAATCGTTCGTGGTGGCGACCGGGGTGGTGCTCGTGGGCGTTGGTCTCGTGCGCACGAATGCGGGGGAGAGGAAACAGGCGAGGAGCAAGCTCGTGCGACACGCGTTGGGGTTGCCGGAGAGGCGAACGCGCGGGTCCGAGGATTAGAGTAGAGGAGCGACGGCGCGATGTGTTGTATTTTACAAAATTTAGATTGACGCTTTATCTGCGCTTAACCTTTAAGCTCTTGTACGTCCACCAATCTTCCGCGAGCACGATGACTTGATCGCCCTCGTAGAGTCGGAATTTGGCGTCCTTGTTGGGCGACACGTGGAGTTCTCCATCTGCGCGCATGATGCCGACGGCGATTTCGTCGCGCTCTCGCGCTCGTTCGCAAATGATTCCCCAGTGTAATTCAGCATCGTTCACCGTCACGAACTCATCGTACGAACGCATGTACAATTCTTTTCCTTCCTTTTCTAGAAGAAAGTCGAACAAACCGGCGAGTTTAAGATTTGCCGACACCTGGAGAAGCGCCCCGCCGACCAAATTGTCGTGTAAAATGACGTCAATAGTCCCGACGTTTCCATACACATCTTCCGCTACGCTCTTTGAAACTTCGTTGGATAGTTCGGTGACTATGTGTGGAGCTCTGCCGGTATTTTCATTGGATGCCAAGTGCGCAATTTGCATGATGGTGGCGAGGGCGTGACTGTCGCGTGAAGATTCATTTTCATGGCTCGGAGGCATGATCAAAACAGCCTCTGCCTGGTGCACGCGTGCACGCTCGAGCGAAGACCGTTTCATTGCATCTAAGCGCTCCAGCTTCACCGAACAATTCTTGGAGCCCTTCATTGCGCTCTTGTCGATATCGAGATCAGACATGATGGTGATGCTCGAGCCCGGAGGGGCGAGCTCGAGCATGTCGGCGAGTGCAGATGGGCTTTCATCATTCCATCCGAGCATGTAAATTTTGTGAGGAGCCGGCATTTTGAGTGGACATCGACGCATCGTGATGTGCTGCGACCCTGCTGGAGGAATGATGCCTTCAGCGACCACGCCTTTTCTTTTCTCGATGTCTGCGCGGATCGTCTCAAGATTGTCGGCAATGACGGTGATTTCTCCCTCGGGGCCGACAATATCGTCATCTCGCGGACCGAGGACCATTGTGCCTTTATCATTGGTCAAACCAACCACTGTTCCATGACTGAACATCCTCCACACCTGTCGAAACGTCTTTCCCACGAGCGACTTGTGTCTGTATGTGTAAAACTCTGAGCTTTCGGCAGATTGTAGCATGAGGTCTTCGAAAACCTTCGAGCCACCGGGTTGCATGATAGAGAAAGCCTTGAGTTTCGTCAGTTCAGAGGTACCGTTGACGAAGCAGCATTTCCCATTCTTGACACTGTTGACATCTGAATTTTCAGTCAAATCGACGGCGAGCCGAACAAAGTCTTCGTCCTCCGCCAACCGCTGCGGTACTTGGATGATGACATTCGGACCATTGAAACCGGGGTTATTCACGTTTGATCGTAAGTTAAGGACAGATGACGCCTTGTGACTCTCGACACCTTTCGAATCTTCTTCATCTGCGTCATGCAAGACGACCACCCGCTCAGCGGCCCACGCGTTGACGCGCTGCAAATCTTCCGGGTTGTAGCCGCGCCCTTGACGAGTGACGACGGAGAGCGGTGGACTTTCCGACAACTCATCCTCAATCACGGCGTCCATCTCCTCCTTATCTCTGTCCGCCAACACCACCACGGGTTTTTTGAATCCGATGCCCTCACTCTTCGCCACAGCCACTTGCTTCAATAGCGGAATGAGCTGATCGTTCCAGTTTAAGATTACCGTGTGATTCCTTTCGAACACCTTGCTGTTACCCGTCTTCACCTCGTCAACTTTATTAGCGATCTCGTCCGACACCACACCGATGAGAATCGCAAAGGTAAACATACCGCAGAAGACGATGAGTTGCGCCACAACCACGCTCTTCCAAGTCTCCTCCGCAGTACTGTCGGCTCCCGGAACGTCGTTCAACCAATAAAAAGTCTTCGCGATGGATTCTGCCCACTCCTGACCGCTCACAGACCTATACAGACCCGCCGCCGCGATCACCAGAGGTACCATGGCGCTCATGATGACGAACACTTTCCCGTAGAGCGGCCAACCGAACACGCGCTGCGCGATGTACGTCCCGTTCGATTTCGCATCGTCGATCCTGTCCCCGATCGCCGCGCTCACCGCGATCACGGGTTCCGGCATCGGCACGCGTCCAACCCGACCGAATCCACCGCTCACCGCCGCCGCGAGAACGCACGCGCCCACCGCCGCCTTGACGCCGAAACGCGCGGCGGGAACCGCCGACGTCGTCTCCTCCGCACCGCGATCGCCCTTCTTCTTTCCGAGCATGATCGACATCACGCCCTCGGCCAATCCCTCTCGCCGTCGTCGCCGCTTCGCCTCGTCGTCATCGTCTCCCGACGCGCGCGCCTCCGCACCGCGCGCCGATGCCCGAATGCGCGCGATGCGCACCGTTGCGCCCGCGCGTCCTCTTCCCGCGCTCGCGTTCGCGCGTCCCACGAGCGCGCGCGACGCGAACGCGCGTCGCCCGAACGTTCTCGTAGGTTCCACCGCGCGCATGAAGGTCGCTCGCGGCTCGCTCTGACGCGAACGCATTCGTCGGCACAATTCGATAATCGAATGTTGATTACGCGCCGCCGCGGCGCGCAGAGATACATTACATTACGTACGCGAATCTTCAATCTACGTCTGCGACGCGTCGTCGTCTAAATCTTCTAAGACGTCTCCGTGGAGGAGACGCACGAGGGCGATGGCGTCGGTGGTGTCGGAGGAGGACTCGGCGCGGAGTCTGGCGAGACGCGATTTCGCGGCGGCGGCGCGGGCGTCGTCGAGACGGCGAGACGCGATGGCGATGGCGTCGTCGAGAGCGACGAGGACGTCGGTCTGTGTGGACGCGCGAGCGGCGTCGATCTGTTCGAGAATGGTCTTGATCTCCGTCGCCGCGTCTTGAGCGTCGGAGAAACGCTTGTGCGAGACGGCGTCGGCTTTGCTCGCCTCGAGCGTTTGCAGTCTCGATTCGAGCTCGGAGAGACGTTTTCCCGCGGCTTCGGCGGATGCCTTCTCTTCTCGCGCTCGGTCCAACACCGACGATGCGTCGCGCATCGCCTCTCGCGCCGAGGTTTCACGCTCGATGAACGTCGACAAGTCATCGAGTAAACGCTCGCGCGTCTCCAGGTCGCTCTGATGTCGCTCGAGCGACTCGGCGAATCGCGCCGACGCCGCTTCAGCCTCGTCGATCACTCTCTGCGCGGAGTCTTCACTCGCATCGGGCGTTCGGTGCGACTCATCATCATCATCATCCACCGCGTCGTCGAACGACTTCAACTCGCGCTCGGTCGCCTCCACGGACTTTTGAGCCTCCGCGACGCGCCGGCGCGAATCCTCCTCGTCGTCGACGAGTCGTCGTCTCTCCGCCTCCTTCTCCGCGAGCTCGGTCTCTTTCGCCTCTAAAGACGCGCGCAGAGCGGCGACTTCATCCATCAACGCGCGAATAGGTTCCTCTAACGCCTCTTTCTCGCGCGACAGAGTCTCCGCGCCCTCCGCCGACGCCTTCCTCTCCGCGTCCGCGTCCGCCTTTGCCCGCTCCAGTGCCTCCTTACGCGCCTCTTTTTGTGCCTTTGCGTCGCGAGCGGCTCGATCTCGAATCGATCTCGCGTCGTCTCTCAGTTTCTTCTTGGCCTCACAGAACGATGTCACGTCGGAAACGCCCTCCCGATGCGCGTCAATTAGCTTAACCTTCGCTCGAATCGCCTCTTCGACGGCGCGCACAAAGTCATCCTCGACGTCTCGTAGGCGGGTCTCTGTCGCCTCGAGCGTCTCTTTCGCACCCTCGATCGACTCTTGAAGCCTACCGGCGGCTTCGTAATCGTCCTCACTGATCGCTCGCTCTTGGTCTCCCTTGAAATCATTCATCGCGCCGATCAAACGCGCGCATTCCGTCGCGAGACTCCTTCTTTTGAGTAGCGCCGCCTCGCGTCTCGCCTCGGCGGATTCAAAGGCGAGCTTGGCGGGTTTACACCTCACGTCGCACGCGTGCAGCGTTCGTTCAAGCTCGGCACGATCGTCGACGCCACCGACCGTGGGGGTCAACGCGACCGCATCTTCACTCGCGGGCGTCGGCGCGACAAACTCGAACGCCTCGGACGTCTCGTCGACGAGGTTCGCCTCTTCGAAAATCGGCGGCGGCGGCGGCGGCGCCTCCGTCTCCACCATCGTCGGCGCGATCGGGGTCGTCATCCTCGTCTCGATATTCTCCTCCTCGGCGCGCCGTCCGTATCCAATCCTCGGTTTCTCTCGTCGCCAGGAACTATCCGGCGTCGGCGTCGGCGCGTCGGCGGCGAGCGCGAACAATTCGCTCGGCGACGTCGGCGACGCCGTCGGTCCTCGCGCCGACACCGACACCGACCCCATCGGCGTCCCCATCGGCGCGTCCACGAGCGTCAATCCACTGAATAAATCCAATCCACTGGATTCGGACTCGGTTTCGACGACGCGTCGAAACCGTCCGCTCGCCGCGCGCTCCGCCGCGTCGTTCGCCAACTCCTCCAACATCCCCACCGCCGCCGCCGCCCTCTCTCGCCTCGACGCATCGCTCTCATCCCGCCCTTTCGCGCGAATGCTTTCGATCAACCGACGCGCCTCGTTGATGCGCGCGAATCGTTCGCCATCCTCCTCGAGTCCACCGGTGGCCGGCGCGGATGCATCCGCGAGGAGTTCGGCCGCTCGAGACGCGAGCGAATCGACGTCGAGCGTCCGAGGCGACGGACGCGAGTCTCTCCCTCGCGCGGTCGCGTTCGGCGTGAGCGGCGACGTCGAGCGCGAGCGCGAGCGGCCGAACATGAGACGATGCCGATGAATCGTCGCGCGAGCGTCTGTCGTCATTGATCGTCATGTTGCGCGCGGTCGTCCCGCGGGCGGTGCGCGGGGCGCTCGCGCGAACGTCCGAGAGGAGCTGGGGTGCGTCGTCGGCCTCGTCGCGCGGTGTCTTCGTCGGGCGCGCGGCGGCGAGCGGGAGCGAGTTTGAGACGGTGGGCGTCGTCAGGCGTCGACTGGGCGAGCTCGAGGCGCGCGTGGACGCCGCGCTCGAGATCGCCCGCGCGCGAGGGTTGCGAGAAAAGTTTAAGGCGTTGGACGAGGCGAGCGCGGCGAGCGATCTGTGGGAGGACGTGCGACGGGCGAAGGCGCTCATGGCGGAGTTGGGGAGCGTGAAGGAGGAACTGCAGGCGGCGAGCGACTTTGAGACGCACGTGGACGATGCGAAGACGGCGTTGGAGCTCGCCGAGAGCGGAGACGTCGGTGAGAGTGAGATGGAAGAGATGTTGGCGGAGGCGATGGCGAGTGTGGAGGCGTTGGACAAGGCGTTGGACGCGTGGGAACTGCGACGGTTGTTGGGAGGGAAATACGACGCCCTCGGCGCCGTCGTGTCCATCTACGCCGGCGCGGGGGGGTTGGACGCTCAAGATTGGACGGAGATGTTGGAGAGAATGTATGTTAATTGGTCAGAAAAGAGAGGTTTCGTCGTTCGCGTCACGGAGCGATTAGAGGGCGAGGGCGGCGGTTTGAAGACGGCGACTCTCGAGGTGGAGGGTAGGTACGCGTACGGATATCTGAGTGCGGAAAAAGGGACGCACAGGCTCGTGAGACAGAGTCCTTTCAATAAAGACGCCGCGAGACAAACGAGTTTCGCCGCCGTGGACGTCATCCCGCTCTTTGAGGACGACATGGAGGAAGAAGTGAAAGTGCCTGATGGTGACTTGGAAATTTCCACCATGCGTTCGGGCGGAGCGGGTGGGCAGAACGTGAATAAAGTGGAAACCGCCGTCAGAATCAAACACATCCCCACGGGGATCACCGTCAAGGCGGAAGAGCACCGCACGCAGCAAATGAATAGACAAGCGGCGATGTTGCGAATCAAAGCGAAACTCACAGCTCTCGCCGAAGAAGCGAGAGTTGCGGACATCGCAGAGCTCAGAGGAGATATCGTGAAGGCTGAATGGGGCCAGCAGATTCGTAATTACGTTCTTCACCCGTACAAAATGGTTAAAGACGTCCGAACGGGAGTTGAGTCGAGCGACGCAAACAAAGTTCTGAACGGGGCTCTCGACGAGTACATGAATGGCTACCTCAGATGGAAGGCGGGGTCGGAATGATTAGCTAGAACTACTATTTATGATACACAATCATCCCCAGAATGGATCTACCGACTTGGAAAGTTTCTCCTTGTGACCGCGACCGTGCTTCTCCTTCGAGTGATTCACCTTTGGAGCACCAAAATTGCTGTGTCGAGAATTCTTACGTTGCTTCTCCAACTTTAATCGTTGTCTGATCGCATCAGCAGCGCCGGCAGGATCCAAGGAGATCATCGAAGCAGTTTCTAAAGCGAGCTTTTTCTTTGCCGCCTTGCGTTCTTTCCTCAACTCAGCCTTACTGGGAGCCACGCTTGGTGATTGCGGAGCTCGGCGCTTATCGGCGCTTTTGTCAGAGTCCGTGACTGACGGTTCCTCCAATGAGCGATGGTTGAATTGCTGCATGGGAACGACCTCTTTATCGTACGTGCCGCGCTCATTGATGCCGTCTTCCTCGTTCATGGTGGCTTGAACTTGCGCGGCGAGCTCCGCGATTTCGTCCTCGCCGAGATCCAAGTTGTATGCGTCAGACGCAGCCGCAACCTCGACCTCTTCCACTTCCTCTCCTTCAGACTCTTCATCGTCGCTCACCACGTCTATGTCACGTTCAGAACTCTCTGAACGACCGTCTTCAAACATTTGAGTCGTGTACTCTTCGAGCTCCTTGACTTGCTTCTTCGTGAATCCACTCGCGCGGAGCTGCACGTCGATGGCTTGGTTAGGACTCGCTTCCGCCACCAAAGCCTTAAAGTCGGGATCTGGCTCGCCCATGGGATCGTCTTCAGCGCGATAATCCCAGTGACGAAGGAAGAATTTGTGCAAACATTTAACATCTCGCCAGAAGAAATCCTCCGCATTCGCGTGATTGATTGAAATCATCTGTGGAAAATCGATGATGACCAGCTTGTTTTTATGATTCAACATCAAGTTGAATTCGTTGTAATCACAGTGCACCAGGCCGTGTCGCGCCAGTTTACAGATATTTTGCATACACTCTCGGTACACTTCACTCGTATTCTCGGGCTTGCGAATCTGTCGCAATGGTTTACCTCGAACGACGGACATTAGGACGGCGTGTCTGTTGGCGTCAATTGGCTCGGGCACCGGGAACCCATATTCGTGCAGAGCCACCATGAACTGATACTCCTTCACGGCCGCGAGTCGAGACAAATATAACCAATTGTACTGCGTGCGCTTACCGAGGTAATCTCTCTTACTCTTGACGTCTCTGAACGACGTGCGTCCGAGTCGATGCAACTTGAGCGCCATCTGTCTGCCCTCGCCGTCGATGACTTCGTACACGTCCGACTCCTTCCCGACCCCGATCTTTCTCCCCACCCCGGTCACGGACCCACGATTGACGAACGCTTTGAGCGCCAAGAAATCGTATCCGAGCGGCGTCAATCGATAGCCATCGTACTCTCTGTTTTCGTGGTGCACCAACTTGTGCTTGAGGAGCTCTTTGATGTGTTTAAAGCCACCGCCGCGCTTCAATCCGGCGATGGCGTTGATGAGCTCCACGGGGACGATCTCGTGATTCTTCATCCCCATCTCCGTCGCCACGAGGACGCGCCACGTGTCCTTATCGAGGTATCGCAGAATGTTCACGTCGAACTTCATGTCGCGCGTACCGGCGGCGGCGGGCGAGCTCTCGGCGTTGAGCGCGTCCTCGACGCGATGTGCGCGACGCGCGCGGTCGTATACGCGCGGTCGAGTCTCTCACGCGCGTTCGGTCGCGTCGCTCGGCTCGGGCGACGCGCCCTCGATCGAGTGTGACGTCGGGCGATCGCGTCGTCTCGTGTGGTCTTTCGCGGGCGGGCGACTCTGGAGGCGGGAAACGGCGTTACAACAAATTGTTTTTTTTACATCATCTGATGCGTCAGTAAGAAATAGTAGAAGTATGTGATTTAAGTCGTTTCGTGTTGTACATTGTGCGCTTTACACTCGCTGTCGACGACTGAGCGAACTCTGTCTCGACGCGAGAGTGGCGGAAAGCTGCGAAAGACGTGCGTGGGCGCTGCCGTCGATGACGAGCGGAGGTTGGACGTGTAATCCCGGCCCCTCGCCGATGAGAAACTGTAACAAAGTTTGCGCTCGACCGTAAATATCGAGCGCGGCGTGTTTGTTCTCGGCGAGTTCCTCCCGAACGCCGTCTTTGGCGAGCTTGCAGATTTTTTGGTAGACGAGCTCCATGCCGTCGGGAAGCGCCGCCTCGGCGTCAAAGCCGGAGGCCCGGCACGCCTCTGCCGCCTTTTCAGCGCGCATGTGGGCGGCTTGGAACGCTTCCTTGATTCGCACGGTTGCTCGTTTCGCGCTCACGGCCATCGAGCTTCCGCCGCTCGGTGAGCTGTTGCCTGAAGACGTACTGGTACTCGTTCCGGTTTGTTCAACCGCGAGAATTTCAGACGCGAATCTGTGCGCCGAACGCAACGCCGCCAAGGATATCAAGGCTAAGGATAGGGCTTCGAGTTTTCCACCCTCATTCCAGTGTTCCATCGATGTATCGCGTAACACGGCGGCAGCCTTCTCCAGCACGCCGACTCGCACACCGAGGTGCGAGACTTGCGACTGCGTTTGGCCTCTACCCGCGAGAGTCATCGGTTGGCTCGAAGGCGACGTGCCTCTTGACAGACGCGCGCGACCACCAAAAGTCCCACCGACGGCGTCATTCGGACTGAGAGACATTCGGGACAAGGGAGAAGATCCGAGAGACGGCGGGCGCGACGCCGTTCTCGGAGTGCCCGGCGACGAAACGAGCACGTAATCCGCGCCAATGTTCATCTTTTCACTCGCATCGGGTCGTGTGCTGGATATCGGCGAGGGACGACTCGTTTCCCGTCGTTGTTCGTGCCCGTGCCACATCTTTTCGCTTTGAACACCATCCGCCAGCGGCATGGATGTCGGCGACGGGCTCCCTTCGACGTCCATGGCGAATGGCATCGTCTCGCTATCGTCGCTGCACCCGCTCGGAGACTTTGTCGAGTTCGGGTTACCCCGCGTCGTCGTCGGAATCCCGACTCCGACGTCCGTCTTTAAGAACGGATGATTGAAAAACTCTTCAAACGAGATTCGATCCTTCGCGTCGCGATGAAGCAAGCCTCGGAGCAACGCGATGCACTCTGGCGACAACTCTTGAGCGATGTGCATGGGAATTTTGAACTCCGTCTTTTGAATGTTTCGCAACAGCTGCACTTGATTTTGGCCCGTGAACGGCACCGCGCCCACGAGCATTTCGAATAAGATGGCGCCCACGCTCCATAAATCAGCCTTGGCGTCGTATTTTTGGTAGTTTAAAACTTCGGGAGCCATGTACAGGGGACTCCCGCACACCGTGTCCGCCATGCCTTCGCTCTCTCTGATGTATCTCGCGAACCCGAAATCGGCAATCTTCAGCTCCGCGTTCAAGTCATCCGACGTCAAGAGTAAATTTTGCGGTTTCAGGTCTCGATGCACGAGCTGCGCCTTGCGCATCGCCCGCAATCCTCTCGCGAGTTGCAGCATGAATCGCTTCGCCGCGCTCTCGTCCACGCGTCCGTGTCTCTTGATGAACTGACTCAGATCCCCCCCTCCGCAGTACTCCAACACGATATAAACCGTATCCTTCGACGTCTCCATGTCGATGAACCTCAAAATGTGATCGTCTCGCATCTTTCGCATCACCTCCACCTCCAACTTGAGACTCTCCCTGAGCTTTTTACTCAACCGCTCGCAATCGATCTCCTTCACCGCCACCTCCACCCCGGTCTTCGCGCACGTCCCTCGCCACACGGTCGCGAACGACCCTCGCCCTAACTTTTCTCCCAGCGTCCATCGTCCACCGACCAACTCGGCGCGATTCCCCTTCGTCTCATCGCCCCTTCGTCTCGCCCCCGTCTCGCCCGTCGCGTCTCGCCGCGTCCCCCTCGTCAACCACGCCGTCGGCGTCATCCCCCCCTCTCTTCTCCACCACCGCGCCTCGATCGATCCACGACGCACCGACGCGCTCCACACACACACCCCTCTCTCTCACGTCTCCGTCTCCACGCCGACCGCGCGCGCGCTCGACGAACGAACCGACCAACGAACCGACCAACGAATCGGTCGGTCGGTCGCGAGACGAGATTCGTTCGTTGGTTTAAATCCAACCTCCGTCGACGCGCGACGTCCGACGACGACGTGCGACGACGACGACGAACGAACGAACGAACCGAATCGAACGGGTCGCGATCCCTCGCTCGCGCCCCGCTCTCCCCGCTCGCTCGCTCGTTCGTCGTCGTCGGACGCGATGTGCCGTGCCCACCCGCGCGCCCGTTCGAGTCTCGAGCCACGTCATCGGGGGGGGGTCTTTGGAGGGTCGTGACCCTTGAGGTATGCTTTACTATGGAGTGATGATAGGCATAGACATAGACAAGACAGTGCGATGGCGGTGATGGACACTCGATCGGAGGGGGAGGATGAGACGCGACGGGGCGGGACGGGACGAGACGGCGACGCGAAGGGTGGAGACGGGGAGACGGTGATGTCGACGTCGATGGTGACGCTCGTCGCGCGCGGTGGTGAGGCGAGGACGAGGGAAAGGGGGACGCGCGCGGGGCGAAGGATGATGATGCCGATGCCGATGCCGATGCCGATGCCGATGACGACGCGGATGAAGACGGTGACGAGGGCGGTGGTCGACGGTGGGCGCGGTGGTGAGACTATGTCGTCGGTATCGATGTCGTCGTCGTCGTCGTCGTCGATCGAGCGGTGGGTGGACGAGGACGAGACGGAGGCGGAGGCGGGGACGCGCGCGACGTCCGAGGCGGCGGCGGCGAGGGAGGCGGAGACCGAAGGGTCGTTCGCGGTCGCGCTCGGGACGCTCGCGGGGGGTTCGGCGACGTGTTATGGGTTGGGGAGCGTTCTGGGGATCGATCTGCGAGGTCCCGGGAGCGTGGTCACGGCGATCGGGGTGTTGGCGGTGATCATCACGGTGCACGAGTGCGGGCACTTTTTCGCCGCGCGGGCGCGGGGGATACACGTGAATCAGTTCGCGGTCGGGTTCGGGCCTAATCTGTTCACCTATCGCGGACCAGAGGTTGAGTACAGTCTGAAGGCGATTCCGCTCGGGGGGTACGTGGCGTTTCCGGATGATGATGAGGATTGTCCGTACCCAGAGGACGACCCGGATTTGTTGCGCAACAGGCCCACCGGCGACCGCGCCTTGGTCGTGTCCGCGGGCATCATCGCGAACGTCATCTTCGCTTTCGGGATTTTATACAACCAAGTCACGACGATCGGATTTGCCGAGCAAACGTACGAGCCGGGAGTCGTCGTCAAGGCGTTCACGAATGGGTCGGTGGCAAAGGAGGCGGGTATCGAGGTCGGCGACATCATATTATCCGTGGATGGCGACACGTTACTGGCGAAGAGTGAATCGGTGAGTAAGGTGGTGAACACGGTGAAAGAGTCTCCGAATGAACTCGTGAAATTTGAGCTCATGCGTCTCGATGCGAGCGGCGCTCCCGAGGTGAAGGTGGTCGAGGTGCGTCCGAGCGCTGGTCCGGGAGGCAACGGCAAGGTGGGCGTCAAGCTCGCGTCAAACTCGAGTGTAGCGAAACACATCGCCAACAACCCTTTCGAAGCCGCTTTCTTATCCGCCAAAGAGTTCTCTCGACTCACAGCGCTGGTATGGAACAGTCTCACGGGGTTGTTCTTCAACTTTAACGAGAACAAGGAGCAAGTGAGTGGTCCGATCGCCATCGTCGCCACCGGTGCCGAAGTGATGCGCAATGAAGTCAGTGGTCTCTACCAATTCGCCGCTGTCATCAACATCAACCTCGCCATCGTGAACTTGCTTCCGTTACCCGCCTTGGATGGAGGATTTTTACTCTTCATCGTCATCGAGGCGTTGCGAGGCGGTAAGAAGATTCCAGTCGAGATCGAGCAGGGCATCACGGGCGCGGGCGTGTTGTTTTTGTTCGTCTCGGGCGCTTCGCTCATCCTTCGCGACACCATTAATTTGATCCCGCATTAGTTTCGCACGGCTCGCTGTCGTATAATAGCCATGTAATATCTTGCGCGTACTTTCCGAGTCGTACAGGCCACGAGACGTGTGTCAATGTATATGTTCAACGCAATTGCTTTGCTTTTTTTTGCATTACTCATCTACTAAAAAAATTATCGTTCGCTATCGTTGTTTAAGCCATTGAACCAATCAAAGGTAAATGTTGCCCGCACGCTCCTTGAACTTCATCTCGCGAGAGTCACGCTTGTCAACGCCCTCCGCAATCTCGCGCTCGCGCTTGACCGTGTACAACTGCGCAACCTTGGTCTTCAAGATGCCGAAGTGGTGCGGCTTGAACTCCTTGCGAGTGCTTTGACGCATGCGCAGTTGGAACAACATCTTCTTACTCTTCGTCACCTCCTCCAAAATTTGCTCGTTGGACAAATTCTTGAAGTCCTTCACCGAGGTCGGCTTGAGGCCCGTGAATTCATCCGCCGCCGCGGCGTCGCCCTCAGCGCGAACGACCACAGACGCGCGCTTTTGCGTGCGAGCGCTCGCAACAGAAACCTATTCATTCGCGCGTGCGTTCACACATCACCGCATCCGTCAGTCTTTCAATTCCTCTCTTTGCGCGCGCTCGCCTCTCCTCGCCGTCAGCCTGTCTCCTCTTTCAGGGTTTCGCCCCTTTGCCCACGCATCATCGCGCGCGTTCCCACGCCTCTCGCGACGCCTCCGCGCGCGCGATCGCGACCGAACGACGTTTCGATTTCTTTCCCATCGCGCGCCGACCGGACCGCGCTCGCACAGACCCTCCCATCCCCGCGCGTCGCCGTCCATTCACCCCCATCGCCGTCGCCACCCACCGCGACGCGTGGGTCGCCTCCATCCGCCCGACTCGACCGCTCCCCCCCCCTCGCGCGCGTCGAAAGGAACGGCATCGAACCGAATCGAAATTCACCGCGTCGCCTCGTCGCCGCGCACCTTCAAGCATCGTCCGCTCATCGCGGCGGAGGCCGACATCGCGAACATGGCGAACGGCGGCTCTCGTGTGACGTCGCGAGGACGCGACGACGAGGGCTCTCGCTCGGCCGGACATCTGGACACGTTTGTTTTATTTTTTGACGCGTTCGAGTCGGATAAGGACGTATTCGAGGTATTTTGTACTGGATCGAGGTAAAACCTCGCACGGTCGAGGGGGGGTGGGGTCATTTTTTATCTAAAGTTAGGACAAACAGTACGTATACAGTTAGGTATGTACGCGAGCGCGCGCCCAGGGTCGTCATCGTCGCGGTCCCGCGTCGTTCCCGGCTGTTCATCCGATGATGGGGCGGCGCGTCGGCGTCTGTCCGCCACAATACGTCCGTCTCGAGATGTCCGCGTTCCTCGGATCCACGACCAAGTTCAACGTCGCCGCGAAGCCGCGCGCGACGGTCGCGCGCCGCGCCACCTCCACGCGCGCGAGCGCCAACCCGGTGGACAAGTTCGACAAGAACTCCGTCATCGTGAGCCCGTCCATCCTCTCGGCGAACTTTGCCAAGCTCGGCGAGGAGATCCAGGCGATCGATAAGGCTGGCGCGGAGTGGGTGCACGTCGACGTCATGGACGGTCGATTCGTGCCGAACATCACCATCGGTCCGTTGGTCGTCGACGCGATTCGCCCGGTGACTGAGAAGCCGCTCGACTGTCACTTGATGATCGTCGAGCCGGAGCTTCGCGTGGCGGACTTTGCCAAGGCTGGTGCGGATATCATCTCCGTCCACGCCGAAGGTGCGGCGACGATTCACTTGCACCGCACGATCAACCAAATTAAGGATCTCGGTTGCAAGGCTGGCGTCGTGCTCAACCCGGCGACGCCGGTGAGCGTGCTCGACTACATCATCGAGGAAGTCGATTTGATCCTCGTCATGTCCGTCAACCCGGGCTTCGGCGGTCAATCCTTCATCGAGTCCCAAGTCGAAAAGATCGCGAAGATTAAGGCCATGTGCGACGCCAAGGGCGTGAACCCGTGGATCGAAGTCGATGGTGGCGTTTCCCCGAAGAATGCGTACAAGGTCATCGAGGCGGGCGCGAACGCGCTCGTCGCGGGCAGCGCCGTGTTCAACTCTCCGGACTACGCCGAAGCCATCGCGGGCATCAAGGCCTCCAAGCGCCCGGGTGCGTAAATCGCGACGTCTAGTCGTCGATCGACTCGCTCAGCGTCTTCCTATTTCTTTTTTATACAAAAGCACTTTGATATTGTGAACCGGCGACGCGCCGGTTGCTCGGAGCCCTCGTCAAAACTCGGCGCGCGCGCGACCCGATCGAAGGCGCGTGTCATGCGCGGCGCGTTCGTGCGCTCGCTCAGACAGGCGGTGGCGTCGACGTCCGAGTCGACGTCGCGCGCCCCGACCGCCGTTCGAGCGGCGCTCTTCGCCACCGACGCGTCTGCGGTGGATTTCGACGTCGTCGTCGTCGGTGGAGGCCACGCCGGAACGGAAGCGGCGGCGGCGGCGGCGAGAAAAGGCGCGCGCACCGCTCTGGTGACGCCGAATCCGCACAAGACGATCGGGGAGATGAGCTGTAACCCATCCATCGGCGGCTTGGGCAAAGGAACGCTCGTGCGAGAGGTGGACGCGTTGGACGGGTTGATGGCGCGCGCCGCGGACGAGGGTGGGATACAGTTTAGAATGTTGAATTCGAGCAAAGGACCGGCCGTGCGCGGATTGCGCGCGCAGATGGATCGAGATTTGTACAAGGCGGAGTTGCAGCGGTTGGTGAGCGGCGTCGGTGGCTTGGACGTCGTGGACGCGGCGGTGGTGGATTTAGACTTGACGAGTGCCGGTGATCGTGCGAGCGGTGCGGTGAAAGGCGTCGTGTTAGATGACGGTCGGACTCTGCGCACGAAGGCGGTCGTGATCACGACTGGTACCTTTCTGAACGGCGTCCTTCACATCGGCTCTAGACGCGTCGCCGCGGGACGTTTAGCCAACGATACGACGGGACAGGCTGATTTGAAAGCCGGCCAGGCTGCGCATAGCTTAGCGAGAACACTCTACGGCGCCGGTTTCGGCATGGGACGGATGAAGACGGGAACACCGCCGAGGTTGGACGGCACGACGATAGACTGGGCGTCCTGCGTGCCTCAACCAGGGGACGGCGTGGCGGTTCCTTTCACGTTCACGACGGCGAGTCGTTCCGTCGATGCCGAACAATGGGTGCCGAGTGCGCGACAAATCATGTGTCACAGCACGTACACGACTCCAGAGACTGAAAAATACATTCAAGCGGTGCCCAAGTCAAAGTATGAACTCGACGACGTCGACTCGCCAACGACACCTCGATATTGTCCATCCATAGAGTCCAAGGTGAAAAGATTTCCGGGTCGAAATCATCGAGTGTGGCTCGAACCCGAAGGTCTCAAAACGGACGTGGTGTATCCGAACGGGATCACGAATAACTTGGAACCCGAACTGCAGACGGAAATGGTGCGCACGATTCCCGGCTTGGAAAACGCGAAAATACTCAGTCCGGGATACGGCGTCGAGTACGATTACGTCGATCCACGCGAGTTGAGAATCACGTTGGAGACGAAAAGGATCCAAGGACTCTTCCTCGCCGGTCAAATCAACGGCACCACGGGGTACGAAGAAGCGGCTGCGCAAGGAATCGTTGCGGGAGCCAACGCCGCGAGCGTCGGCACCGAAGATTCCTTCATTATTCCAAGATATTCGAGTTATCTCGGCGTCCTCGTGGACGATTTGACGAGCAGAGGAACGAGTGAACCATATCGCATGTTCAGCTCTCGCGTGGAGTATCGATTGAGCATTCGCTCGGACAACGCGGATTTGAGACTCACCGAACTCGGCGAGAGTGTCGGCCTCGTCTCTGCGGATCGCGCTCGAGCGGCCACGCGTCGCCGTGTGCTCGTGGGCAAAGCCGGCGAGGCGTTGGATAAAATATCGCTTCTTCCGTCGCGTTGGCAGGCTTTCGCTCCCGACTTGCCCATCGCAAAACATGGAAGATCTCTGAGCGCGTCGAACATGTTGGCGCAAGGTTGGGATATCGAAAAGATTTTACGAGTCGTCACCGAGGTTCTGGGAACGTCTGATCCGAACGTTCAGACTCTTCACGCGGTGAATAAGGATGACCGAAGCGCGTTCGAGTGCGCGGCGATCGAGGCGTACTACAGACCATACATAGAGCGCCAGGCGCAGGACATCGATGACATGCGAAGAGAGGAGGAGCTCGCGATTCCAGAATCCTTCGATTACTCTCAGATCGACAATCTGTCCGACGAAGACCGTGAAAAATTAGAATCCGTTCGTCCGACGACGTTCGCGCGAGCAAGTAGGATCTCTGGCGTCACTCCCGCGGCTTTACTGTCTCTGTTGCGAGTCGTGACGAGGAAGCGTTCGTCGCGCGGTTAGCCAATGTAAATTAAAATCACAGTATGTAGAACATATAAAAAATCAAAGCGTGCGCACGCCCACGATCGACTCGATCTGTTGCAGAGCCTCGAGCGCGCGCGCGCGAGAATCCACATCCTTGATCCCCGCCAACTCCTCGCGAACGGCGCCCACCTGTCCCTGCACGTACTCGATTTGCGCCCCCGACAACACTTTATCCAGCTTCTTCTCCGGCGTAAACTGCGCCAGGATTCCCTCATCCTGCACCCCAGCGTACCGCATCGCCATCTTCATGTCCACCAATCCCGTCTTCGCCCCCACGGGTCGACCGTTCTCGAACAGCATGAGCGTCGGAAACCCGGTGACGGCGTACGCGCTCGCGTACTCCGTGTACGTGTCCACGTTCATCCTCGCCACGCGCGTCTTCGACCCCGCCTCCTCGAGCTTACTCGGCAGTTCATTCCAAATAGGTTCCAATCGTTTGCAATACGGACACCACGGCGCGTAAAACTCCACGAACACGGCGCCCGCGTTTTTCGTCACCTCGCGCTCAAAGTTCTTCGGCGTCAACTCCAACACCCCCGTCGCCGCACGCGCCGCCCCACCGGTCGCCCTCACCGTCGCCACCGCCGACGCGACGCCCAGAACCGTTCCCATCGCCCGTCGCCTCCCCACGTCACCGTCACCGTCACCGCCCCCATCGCTCGCGCCCATCGCTCGCGTCCGCGCGCGCGACGACACCACCGCCCCGCGTCCACCGTCCCGTCCCATCGCTCGCGTCCGCGTCCGCGTCCGCGTCCGCGTCTCGACGCGCGCGTCCACGCGCGTTCCCGCGCGCATCACCGCCATCGCGCACCTCACCGCCGCCGTCTCCCGCGCGTCACCCGTCACCCGTCACCCGTCGCCCATCGTCGTCGTCGCGCGCGCGCGCGAAAGGGACTCCAACCACCGATCACGACTCACACCACGGTTCACGACTCGTGAATGCGTCGCCCACGCCCTCGGCCCGGCCCGCTTCCCCCGCCGTCCCCCTCGCGCGCGAAAGGGACTCCAACCACCGATCACGACCCACACCACGGTTCACAACTCGTAAAACAGTCCCTCACACCCCCCGATCGCATCGAGGGGGAATGCGGCGTCTCTTCGCGGGACGCGCGACGCGCGGTGTCGACGAGGACGACGCTTCGCGACGCGCGCGTCGATCGACGACTCGACGAGCGCGTTTTTTCGTGAATCTCTCCGAGTCTCGTCGCGGTCGAGCGACGGGTCGATCGCGTCGTCGCGTCCATCCATCCATCGGATCGGTCGGTTACGACGTGTCGGCGATTTGTCGACGAATCGGTGATTGGCGTCGATTGATTCAATTCCTCGTTCGTTCGTCTTCGCGACTCGCGTTCTCGACGAGCGCGCGCGGGGGGCGATGGGAGCGACGGTGACCGCGGGATCGTCGATCGCCGTGAGGGCGGAGCGACGGCGGCGGTGGAACGGGTCGACGACGACGACGTCGGCGGGCGATTGGCGCGGCGGCGGCGGCGGCGGCGCGCGCGGGGGACGAGGACGCGTCGGGCGAGGGAGGGCGAGGACGACGATCGCGCGGGCGAGAGAGACGTCTCGAGATGGTGGATCGTCGTACGCGCGGTCGAGACGACGGGGGGACGGTGATGATGGCGATGAGGACGAATCGGACGGCGACGCCGAGACGCCGGCGCCGGCGACGGGACGGGTGGCGTGTCGAACGGCGACGGGCGCGGCGTTGGCGACGGTGTTGGCGAGAGATGGGTGGGACGCGTTCGAGCGAGCGTCGACGGAGACGCTTTGTGCGCTCGTGGAGGGTGGGTTCACGGCGGGGAGCGGGGTGGAGAGCGAGGCGTGCGATAGGGACTGCGTCGTCGGACGCGCGGCGATGACGCGCATGGAGGTGGAGGATGTCGTGTACCTGCGCGCGGCCCGAGAGGTGTTCGAGGCGAGCGATGCGGCGATGACGAGCGAGGATGGACGTCGGGAGAGTGGGAACGGCGGTGACGTCGTCGTGGACGCGAGGCGGGGGCGTCTGAGTCTCGTGCGTCGGTGTCAAAAGTTGCAAGAAATTTTACCCGAGGGGTCGGATGAGTTTATGATTAATCTCGTGCTTCGCGTCGTGGAAAACGTGTCGAAGCACTCGCGACGCGTCGGAGCGACGCACGAGATGACATCGAACGCGCTCGCAGACGTGTACGCCAAGTGTGCGTCGTTCGGGTACTTTTTACAGGCGAGCGAACGACGATTGGAACTCGAACATTACGTGTCGACAAACGTCGACGTCGTGAGTCTGGAAAAAGTAGCCTACCCGGGACGCCTGGCGAGGTATGGCGTTCTTCGAAGTAATCTGCGCGCGATGGAGGGATCGACGCACGCCGGGGCGGGCGTTCGCGCGGCGGGATACGAGGCGTCGATCCCGCTTCGCGTGCAGGGAGGGATACCGATTGAAAGAGGGATGGTGTCGCTGAAGGAGTACATCGACGCGATGGGACCGTCGGCGCGCGCGAACGCCGCGCGCATCGCGTCGGTGGAAGCGGCTGAAGTGTTGCAGTTGCACGTGTCGAATCTTTTCACCAACGAGTGCAGTCGCGGGATGACGAGTTTGGGAGGATTTCGAAGGAAACCGAGTCGATCGAGCGACGGGACGCCCGACGATAGATTTTCCGTGCACGTGCACCAGTTGAAGCACATCGTCATCGAGGCGTGCGCGTTCGGCGCGGCTCTGGCGCGCACGGAGCAAGCGATCGACGAAGCGCACGGACTCGATCCTGCGTCGAAGCCCCTGTTAACGAGGCTTCATTGAGCGGCCCGCGCGTAGAATGAAACAACTTGCGAGAACATTAACAATTTAGATGGCGACGTTGTCGAGAATTACAAAACCTAATATAACGCTAATATTTCTACCGCCGGCTCCGCATTTCATCTTCTACCGGCGTCCCATCGTCTTCGGTTGACGCGGCTTCACTTCAGTCTCATTCACGGCGTGCAAGTAGATGTTGTTTGGCGTACTCGCCAACGCGTTGTCGCCGCCCTTGCTCCAATCGTACGACACGGCGTAGGCGTAAATCGTGCCGTCGCGGTTGAACGAACCGCATGAAATGGGAGCCGAGCACTTGGTCATGTTCTTCAGGCGTTGTTTGCTATCCTTGTCCCAAAAGTTGTAGTTGCCGTCGGCGCCTGCGGTGACAAAGGTTCCAAACGTCGGGTGGAACGAAATCGAGTTGACGGCGTAAATATCTTGCGTACCGTCTCTGTGACACTTGAACGTAAAGTTCTTGCTCTGCATGTTGTCCTCGACGTGGTGCACCGCGACTCGTCCCTCGATGGAGCCGATGAGATACCCGGATCGATCTGGGAACGTCGCCACGCATCGCGTCTGATACTTGAGCGGCGACAGCAACTGCTTGTACGCAGTCTGCGGGTTGTTCAGATTAAAAACCTGAATCTGTCTCTCCGCGCAACCGACGACGAGCAAAGGGTGCGTCACGTCCAATGCGTAGCAGCGCTCCGGTAATTGGACCTGAAGCGCCGGGTTCGGTTGCCGAGTGTCCCAGTATTTGAGCGTTCGATCCCAAGAACCCGTCACTAACAATCCAACCTGCTCGATCCACGCCATGTGTCTGATCGCACCGTCGTGCTTCGCCACCTGCGTCGACTGATTGGTCGCCAAGTCCCACTTTTTCGCGATGTTATCGCATCCACCCGCGAACACGGCTGATCCGTCGTGCGACCACGCGCTGCACAGCACGGGCGCCTCGTGTTTCGTCGACGCCTTCGGCATCGCCTGCCCGTTATTCGCCACCTCGTAGCAATACACCTACACCGACGCGACGCGAACGATCAACACACACCGTCAGTCACGACGCTCACCCTCGCGTTTTATCGTTTTTTTTTCAAATCTCGAATCTCTCGCGCTCGAAACGCACGTCTCCGTCCCACGCCGTCGCCACCAAAAAGTTCCCCGCGGGCGACCACTTCAACGAACTGACGCCGTCGTTCGGCGGATTCGCGACGACGAAATCATTATTCGGGTTCGTCACCGCCGGTCGCGCCGGCTGTCCCCACGACATGACGGCGTCGTCCGACGAATGACGACGTCCCACCGAGGAGGATTCCGATTCCCCGCGATCTCTCTCTTCACCCTTTCCACCCTCGTCTCGCGCGTCTCACTCGTCTCTCTCGCCGTCTCTCTCGCCGTCTCTCTCGACGGCAATCGCGCGCCTCCGCTTTCGGGTCGCGTCGCTCTGACGCGCGCGTCGCCTCGACGCGCCCTTCGTCGAATGCGCGCGTCCCGTCCGTTCGTCCGTTCGTAAAGAATAAAACCCCATACTGTAGCGTACAAACACGCCGTCCCCGCGTCGACCCCTCGCTATCCATTCATTCGTCCCTCTCGTCGCTCGATTCGTCCGCGACGTCTGAGCGCGACGCGATCGACCGAGTCGACCATGTACGGCGCGAGCGCGATGACGACGCGCGCGGTGTGCGCGACGCCGGCGACGGCGAACGCGACGACGACGCGTGGGAGGGCGACGAGGGCGACGATGCGATCGACATCGACCGCGCGCGCGGTGCCGACGATGATGTCGACGCTCGAGGGACGTCGTGGGATGAGAGAGACGCGCGCGGGGGCGTTCGCGCGAAAGACGAACGGTGGTGTCGTCTTGGCGACGTCGGCGCCGGTGAACGCGGTGGATCTTCGCGCGGTGATTGAAGATTTGTGCGCGGGGGTGGATTTATCCGAGGAGCGCGCGTACGCGGCGATGGAGGCGCTGTTGGACGCGGATCCGACGCAGATTTCTGCGTTTTTGGTCTTGCTCCGGGCGAAAGGGGAGACGGCGAGTGAGATGGCGGGATTGGCGCGAGCGATGCAGTCGAGAGCGGTGGAGGTGTCGGCGGGAGACGAAGTGTTGGACATCGTCGGGACGGGGGGCGACGACGCCGGGACCGTGAACATCTCCACGGGATCGTGCGTTTTAGCTGCGGCGGCGGGGGCCAAGGTGGCGAAACACGGATCTCGGTCGGTGTCGTCGCTGTGCGGTTCGGGTGACGTGCTCGAAGCGTTGGGGGTGGAGATTGAGTTGGGGCCGGAGAGCATGAAGCGATGCATCGAAGAGGTCGGCGTCGGTTTCATGTTTGCGCCGAGGTACCACCCGGCGATGGCGAAGGTGTCGCCGGTGCGCAAGACGCTCAAGGTGCGCACCGCGTTCAACATGTTAGGACCGATGCTCAACCCGGCGCACAGCAAGTACGCGCTCGTCGGCGTGTACAGCACGGGCGTGCAACAACTCATGGCAGATTCTTTGATGAAGCTCGGCATGAAGAAGGCGTTGGTCGTCCACTCCATGGGTTTGGATGAGCTCACCCCGGCCGGTCCCGCGGACGTGGTCGAGGTGACGCCGAACGGCACGCGCGCATACACGTTTGAACCCAAGGAAGTGGGCGTCAAGCCGTGCACGCTCGAGGATTTGCGCGGTGGTGACCCGCAAGTCAACTCGAGAATTTTGCGCAACGCGTTGGAGGGCGAGAAGGGTCCGGTCGCAGAAACGCTCATTCTCAACGCCGGCGTCGCTATGGCCGCGGCACAGCAAGCGAAGGATGTCACCGAGGGCATTGCCATGGCCAGAGAGGCGCACGAGAGCGGCAAGGCGGGTAAAACGCTCAACGATTGGATCGCGCTCACGCAAGAATTGAAAAAGACGGAGGCGTAGGCTCGAGGCGTAGGATATCTTCAATTGTTTTAATGTCTGCACATCATCATCTTTTACACAACTCAACCGACAGGAATGACTAATGACTAATTCAGTTTTCCTCCTTCTTCTTGGACACAGCGCCCATGGCCGAGGGATCCTGCGACGGATACTTTGTCGCTGCTCCGACCGCCGCGGGCGCCGGCATGGGGATGGCCATGTGCGCCGGCATATCCGCGGGGTTAGTGCCCGGCGCAGGCGGCTCCACGCCGGGCGCCATCATCATCACCGTCGGAGCGGGCGCGGGAGGCGCGTCCCTCTCGCTCGGCGCCTTCTTCGCCATGGATTTACCCCACTGTATTCGACACTGTTCGCCGTTCATCTCGAGATTAAACGCCGCGTCGTCCGCCGCCTTCTCCGCCCCTTCCCGCGTCTCGAACGTGATGAACGCGCACTTCTTATTTCCTATAACACGAACGCCCTTGATGGCGCCGTATCGATAAAAGCGAGACTCGATGTCTTCCTGCGTGATCTTTTCCGGATCCACGCCTCCGATGAAGAGCGTAGTGATGCTCGCGTCCTCCGGAGGCGTCAACTTTCGACTCGGTCGCTCCTTCGCCCGCTTCAACATTTGCTCCGCCACCGGATCATTCGTCCCGAAATACCTATCCTTGATGTTTTGTTTCCTCAGTTCGGGCGCCGCGCTCAACTCTGGCATGTGCGTATCGCCGTTGCACGGTCGGTACGGACAATCGTTTCTCGTGCACGCGTTTCTCAACCAAAACGTACATATCGGCGCTTTATTCTTGTTATAATACGGCTTCTTTCTCGCCAATCGCATCAACAATTCATTATTCTTCTCCTTCGCCTCCTTCTCGTACACGTCCTCCCCGTTCTCCAATTTCTTCGCCGCCTCGTTCAGCGCAAAGTCCCTATTCGCCGTGCTCGACGGCGTCCCCGTCCCGCCCGCGCGTCCCAACGCCGCGTCTCTCGCCGCCACCGGTATACCGTAATCCAGATCCAACAGACACACCTGGCACACGTTCTTCGCCCGCGCGATCTCCTTACACACCACCGTCTTCTTATACCGCGCGTCGTGTCCCGGACGCCATCGAAAGACGTCAAAGGCGCGACCCGAGATCGCGCACTCGCCGCCGTGCGGGATCTTTTGCATGCGCAAGTACGGGTTGGGGCCGAGGCAGTCCTCGCAGACGACGGGGAAATCCTTTCCCTCGTCCGCGGCGCTCATGTCTCCCCGGGGAGACCGCGCGCGCGGGAACGAGACGAACGCGCGCGAATGGGGCGCCGCCGGGGCGCGGCGCCTCGTGGGTGCGAGGGAAAAGTGACGGACACTGTGTGCCCATAGGACATCAACCACATCGACGACTCGCGGCGACCGGGCGACGACGTCAGAGGCGCGCGCGCGGTCGAGGGGCGGCGCGCGCTCGGGAGACGGCGCGTGAGGTCGTCGAGGTCGTCGTCGATGGCGTCGGAGACGCGCGAGGGGGGTGAGAAGGGGACGCGCGCGCGGATGCGCGGTGATTTCGAAGATGCGTGTTCGAGCGCGGTGCGTCTGGAGAACGCGCGCGCGTGCGCGTACCTCGGATCTATCGCGCGGGCGAGCGAGGAAGTGCGCGGGGAGGCGTGCGCGCGCGACGTGGAGGGTGTGGATGCGAGCGGGGGGACGCTGAGCGGGTGGGTGGCGTCCATGGGATTGGACGCGAGCGCGGCGCGCTCGGTGGAGAGCGCCGTGTTGGGGACGGCGAGGGACGGCGCGCGAGGGGCGGCGAGTCTTCTGCCGGAGGTGTCGATTCAAGATTTCGAGGCGTACCTGCGAAAGACGCGGGAGCGGTACGCTGAGTTTGTGGAACAGCGCGCGTACGCAGAGAGCGCGCGTGCGGGACGCGCGACGCCGACGCGAGGCGGCGGCGACGGCGCGGACGGTGGTGTGAGCGATCTGCGGACGGTGCCTGAATTGTTCTTCGACGAAGACTTTGATTTATCCCGCCCGGAGACGTTTTCGAGAACGTGTGGGCGAGTGGAGGCGCAGAGCGTGCGGGATTTGGCGCGCGCGGCGACGGAGACGCAAGAGGATTTGAGTGCGCACTTGGACGTCGTCGAACAGCATTTGGTTCGTGAGATTGACGCGAAGAGCGCTGAATTCTTCGAAGCGCTCAAAGAGTTACACGATGTACACGAGTCGATGAGCGAGACGCAGCGTCAGGTGGGGAAGATGAGACAAAGCGTCAGGGAAATTGGCGAGCGCTTGGTAAAACCGGGCAAAGTCATGAAAAGTCTGTACGAAAAGAGGGATAATCTGCGAGGATTGACGGATTTGTTTTCGCAAATCGCGTCGCTTCAACAGATGCGGTTAGACATGGACGTCTTTGTCGAGAGCACGGATTATCCCGGCGCTCTACAAATCGCAGAGGACGTGAGACAGACGTTGCGAGACAATCCGATGCTCGCCGACTTGGCGTGCTTCCGAAAGCTTCCAGAGTACGTCACGGAGACGGTGACCAAGGTTCGAGATGTGATGATCAGTGATTTCATAGCGGGAGCGAAACTTCCGACCGACGCCAAGGGGGCGATATCGAAATCGACGCTCGATCGTCTTGCGGCGGTGGCCGAGTCAGCGGGATTGGAGGCGTCATCGAGCTCAAAGGATTTGACCCATGTCGGCGACGCGGCGACTACGTTACTCGATTCAGCGATACCTCCGCTCATCGCTGTGTTATACTCTGGAAACGAGCTCCTGTGCGATGCGCTCGAGGCGTGGTCTTCGTCTATCTCGGAGGATGTGAGGCAAGTCGAACGCGTGGCGATGGGCGTCATGTTGAGCCGTTTCGCGGGAGAACGACGGATCACCCCGCCGGTGACGTTGGAAGAGGACGCTTTCGATTCCGCGTACGCCACCGCGATTAGAAATTTACCCGCGGTACTGTTCGCCGAGATGCTCTCGGCGTTGACGGAGGTGTTCAACGCTTACTTTGAGCGCGCGGTGCAAATCAAGCTCATCATTCGCGGCGTCGTCGGGGGCGACGAAGAATCGTTGAAAAAGCTTCGAGAAATGGATGAAACGCTCGTGTCTGCCGCCACGGAAGCCGCGTTGAGCTTCGATTATTCGTCGTCGCGCGCGGCGTTGATCGTGACGAACGAAGCTCTGAGTAAGATTATTGACATCGCTCAAGGTAGGTTTGCAAAGCTTCTCGGCATTCGCGCGCCGATGAATGTGAGCTTGAGTTCTCGAGAATTCGTACGGATAATCGATTCGACGGATAAATTTCTAGAGTCTGCGGAAAATCTCGGGAAACACAGGTGCTTGAGTCTTCGTTCAACGCTCGCCAACCAAAGCAAAGTATTTATTCGCGAGCAATACGCCGCGTCGACAACCAAGCTCGGATCTCTGCTCGAGTGCGAGACTTGGACGGTTGCGAAATTACCGAAGCAATTCCAAGCGCTCGTCGACGCGTTGTTGGATGACGCTACGCTCAAGATTCCGGACGTCGAAAACGAAGATATCGGCGATGAATCGATCGTCAACGTGTCAGACGAACGGTTTCACTTGGTGAATAGTGCCAATCTGTCCCTCCAAATGGTGACCGAATACATCCGGCTCGCGCGACAGATCCCGTCATTCGCCACAGATGCGACGCATCGAACGATTGATCTCATCAAACAATACAATGCCGGAGTGTGTCAACTCATTCTCGGCGCAGGAGCGATGCAAGTGTCGAAACTGAAATCCATCACGGCAAAGCATTTGTGTCTCGCCGAACAGAGCGTCTCTTTCTTCGCCGCTCTTCTTCCGCGAGTTCAAGAAATGATGTGCGCTCTCATCGATGGGCCGAAACAAATCCTTCTTCGGCAAGAGTTCGAGCGCATGCTTCGAGATTTAAAGTTGCACAAGAGCGAAATTCACGACAAGTTGGTGAGCATCATGAGCGATCGCGTTGATTTCCACTTGGAGCGTTTGTCCGCCATCGTCAAGCATCTTCAAGACAAAGAGGGCGAGTCACGACCAGAATCGAGATTTATCGAATTTGCAACGCCGCTCACGAAAGAATTGGGGACATTGCGACGCATCATCTCGGAATTGTTGTGCGACACGGATAAACGCCGCGTCTTGGGCCGAGTGCGTTCTCAGGCAAGCGAGATGATCGTTTCGAGAATCAAAGCCCTCGACGCCGTTATCGAAAACAACAAATGCGTCGCCGAGCGACTCAGTATCGACGTTGACGCTGTGGTGACGTCGTTACGTGAGCTCCCGACGCTCGAGGAGGACGACGAAGGCGCGCTCGAGACGCTCGCGGAAAAATTACGCTCGAGACGACCGCCGCCGACTCCCGAACCCGACGTTCCACCGGAAGACACCGCGACCGACGGGCGCGAAGAAACGGAAGAAGAAACAACGCGTGAAGAACTACCGCCACAAGTAGAGCGCGAACACACCGAAACACCTTCATCAACCTAGATTTGTATAACAAAATAGACTTGCAGCCGACTCACTCCGCTTCGCCCAACGCCGCGAGCTTCGCCCGCACCTCCCGCCGTCGCCGCCTCGCCGTGAACCCCCATCCATCGATTTCACTCAACTCCGTCCGCAGTGCCTCTCTGCGCTCACTCTCCTCCCTCCTCACGCGCGCGTCCGTCCCGAAACCCAACGCGCCCGCCAAACCGCTCGCCGTCGCCGCCACCGCCCCCGCGCCGAGCACGAAAACCAACCCTCCTCCCGCGGCCGCCGCCACGAGTCCACCCACGGCGCGAAACACCGACAACTCCTCCATCTGTTCCGCCTCTCGCCGCTGCTCCTCGGGCGTCAGCGCGCGCTTACCGCGCTTATCTCCATCGAACGCGCTCAACTGCATCGACCTCGTCGTCGTCGCCGTCGTCCCACGACGCGCGACGGAGGGCTCGTTCGCCACCGAAACGCCGCCTCGCGCGCTTCGCGTCACCGCCGTCACCACCGCGCGCGACGCTCGACGCAGCGACATCGTCCGCGTCGCGTCGCGTCACCGTGTAACGAAATTCAGACAGACTCGCTCGCGCGCTCCACACACACCATCGCGCGCGCGCATCCACGGACGCGCTCGTCCATCATGGACCCCGCGCGCGCGGCGACGACGCATCCACCGTCGGCTTCCTCGCGCGCCGACGCGCGGACGACGCCCAAGACGCGCGATTTTTCGAAACGTCGCCGGGCGCATGATGATGATGATGATGACGGCGCGCGCGCGACGCTCGTCACCGCGCTCGTCGCCGCGTGCGCGTGCGCGTGCGCCGCATGGATCAAACGCGCGTTCGATGCGCGGCGGCGCGCGACGCGAGACGATCGCGGGACGGAAAAGACGATGAAGGATTTCCCGACGGCGAAGGGCGCCGACGGCGCCGACGACCCGGTGAAGAAACGATTGTCGTTTTCTGGCATGTCGGCGTCGTCGTTGGCGAGCGGTGGCGAAGAGGAGGAGGAGAAAAAACCGTCGCGCGCGATGGCGACGCGAGCGGAGAGAATCGAGGAGGAGATGACGACGGCGAACGGCGCGGAGACAAACGGGACGAAATCTCCGAGCGCGCCGTCGACGCCGACGAGGGAGGCCTCTCGAGAGAAACGCGAGCGTCAGGCATCGTTGTCGCCGTCTAGACGACCGGCGATGAAATTAGAAGTACTCGGAGGGGCGAGTCAGGGAGCGACGTTCGTGGCGTCGCTCGGCGTGGATGAATTCACCGTGGGACGAGGCCGGGTGAATAGATTCGTCGTGGAGAGCGTCGAGGTGTCCACCGTGCACGCCAAGTTTCGATGGGATGGTGCGGTGTGGACAATGCGCGATTTAGGGTCACTGAACGGCACGCGCGTGAACGGATCGACGATATCCGGTGGGAATCGCGCGCCGGGACCGTGGCAAAAGATCACGCACGGCGACGTCATCAAACTCGGCGAACGCGATTCGAGTCCTCGCGTCTCCGTCTCCTTCTTCCGGGATGTCTCCGCGATCGGCACGACTGCCCTGACGCTTCCGACTGTCGTGCGCGTGGAGGGGGCGAAACCGACGAAATCGGAGGATCGCGTGCTCGTGGAATGTCCGCTGCGCGGGAATCCATCCGTCGGCGTGTTTTGCGTCTTTGACGGTCACGGGGGCTTCGAGGCGGCGGAGCGCGCGCGACACCTGTTCCCCGAAGTTATCGCTCGGCGTCTCAGAGGCAAAGTTCCCGATCACAACGGCGTGAGGGAACTCTTAGAGTCATCATTCATCGAGAGCGACGAGACGATGGCGGTGGAGTACGAGGGGTGCACGGCGAGCGTCGTCTTAGTGTGGAGAGACGCGTGCTCGGGCGGACTGATGTTTCAAGCTGCCAACGTCGGCGACTCGAGCGTCGCTTACGGCCGCGCGCCCGCGCTAAACGGCGAACACGGGGCGAGATACATCACCCCGGAACACAAAGTGCGTCACGCCGAGGAGCGGAATCGTCTGAACGAGGCGGGCGCCGAGTTACCTCCCGAGGCGACGCGCCTGTACGGCTTGGCGCTCTCGCGCGCGCTCGGGGATAAATTTCTCAAAGACCAAAACGTCGGTCTCATCGCGCACCCGTTCGTGAGCGACGTCGTGCGCGTCGATTCAACATCGCAAGATTTCGTGCTGACCATCGCGAGCGATGGATTGTGGGACGTCTTCACGCCCGAAGAGGTGTACAACGTCATGCGTGAGGCGCCAGACGGGTGCTTGCACGCAGCATCGCAGAGTTTAATCCTCAACGCGCGTCGTCGTCGCAGCGTCGACGACATCAGTCTCATCGCCGTGAGACTGTGGTTAGAGAAGGATGTACAGTGAGCGACGCGACGAATCGATCGATTTACCGTCATGTTTTAATAATACACAGTCTGTAAAATAAATTTCACTTCTGTACGACTATTCAATCATTCGTTAAACTTGTTCACCCCGGCGCGCAACGTATCGATCGCGCGCGTCCAATCCTCGCTTCCGAAAACGCTGCTTCCGGCGACGATCACATTCGCCCCAGCCTCCGCCGCGACCTCGATCGTCGATGGCGCCAATCCTCCGTCGACTTGAATCTTCAAATCCGGAAACTTGGCGCGAAGCGTCGCCGCCTTTTTCGCGCACTCGGGATTAAACTTTTGTCCCCCGAATCCCGGTTCAACCGTCATCACGAGCACCATGTCCACCAATCCCTTCTCCACGAACGCACACACGGACTCCGCGCTCGTTCCCGGTTTAATGGCGACGCCAACCTCCATGCCAGCCTTTCGAACCTCGGCGCAGAGCGTCTCGACGTCCGCCTCCCCGGCGCACGCCTCGACGTGAAATGTAAACATGTTCGTCTTCACCTTGGCCATCGGTTCGACGTAATCCCTCGGGTTGGACACCATGAGATGGACGTCAAAATATGCCTCCGGCACGTGCGGACGCAGCGACGCCAACACGGGCGCGCCGAACGTGAGGTTGGGGACGAAGTGCCCATCCATGACGTCGAGGTGTAACCAATCGGCGCCGCACTCGATGACTTTACGCGACTCGTCCGCCATGCGGGCGAAGTCACAGCTCAAGAGGCTGGGTGAGATGATGGCGCGGTTTCCAAACTTCATCGTCGGTGCGTGTGTGGACGCGCGCGCGATGACGACGGACGACGTGACGACGAATGGCGAAGTCTCGATTGAAAAAGAATGAATCACATCTTCGGGACGAGACGCGCGCGCGAGGGGTGCTACGTCGCGCGCGACGCGCGATCGCTCGCTCGCTCGCTCCATCACGCGACGTCTAATCGCGGTCTGTCCAGATACCCGGGATCCCTTCTGAACCGATTGGTAAACTTTTCGAACCATTTTTGCAAAATGTTCACCGGCACCACCATGCGGTCGCTCGACGCGCTCTCGTCAGTCTGAAAACTCTGCATGTACACGTACAGATCCTCCGCCACGCGCTTGGCAAACGTCTCCTTGTGACGAACGAGACCGGATTCTTTCTCCAAGGCGGACGCGAGCGGTTCGATGGAGACGCCGACGGCGGCGGTGGGATGGGGCGCGCCGGCGTCGTCCACGGGCCAGCGAAGCGCGAAGACGTCGGACGGTTTCGCGTTGGCGACGCATCCGCAGTATTCCCACGGCGTGTCTCCGGCTTGAATGTACAAACACAGCGCGCTGTTATCGTCGAGCACTGCGCGATGAGAAAAGCGCGCGAGCGGGACGGTCAGTCGAACGGTCGACGTCGGTTGCCGGCGGCGGAGCGCGCCGTCTCTCTCCTTCTCCCCGTCGCGCGCGGTCTCGCCCGCGCGTCACGCACGCTGCGTCGTCGGCACGAAGAGACACACGTCTCGACACTCGACGTATGGAAATCCGGCGCCGGTGAGATCGAGCGTCCATCGCGTCTCGTCCGGGCGCGCGAAACTCTCGCTCGACACGACGACCGACTTTTTCGCGAACACGACGCCGAAGAGCATGCGCGCGTCGATCGCGTCCACCGCGCGAGTCTCGCGGCGCGCGAACGCGTCGCGACGACGCGTCCGTGCGTCCACGCGCGCGCGCGGCCGATGGACGCCCCTGGGTCGGCGTCGAGGTCGCGCCGACCGAATTCTGACGTCATTCGTCCGCGCGGCGCGTCCCGACATGTCCCGCGCGTTCGCCCTTCGCGCCGTCGCGCGCGTCGCCGCGTCGAGAACCGCCGCGACTCGCGCGCGAGCGTCTCGCGCGTCGTTCGTCCGCGCGTCCTCGGCCTCGTCGTCGCCGACGTCGTCGTCGTCGACGGAAGATGCGCCGAGCTGGGAGTTTCGAGTCCTCTACGACGGTGCGTGCCCGCTGTGCGTGCGCGAGATCGAGATGCTTCGCGCCAGGGATACTCGTTCCGCGTTATCCCTCGTCGATGTCGCCGACGACGCGTACTCGCCGAGCGAGAACGCGGGGATCGAGTACGAGACGGCCATGGCGACCATTCACGGGTTGACGCCGGACGAGCGCGTGATAACGGGCGTCGAGGTGTTCGAACGGGCGTACGCCGCCGTGGGTATGGGATGGGTGTACGCGTTCACGAGGGTACCCGCGTTGTTGAACGCGGCGAACGCGGTGTACGACGTGTGGGCGAGGTATAGATTGGAGGTGACGGGCAGAGGGTCGCTCGCCGAACACTTGAAGGCGAGAAAGGCGCGCGCCGATGGGGAGACGTGCGAGGTCGGCAAGGCGTGCGAGTGATACCGTTTACTGTAGTTTTAATTCCTTTTAATGAATGAATGATGGTTGTGTGCTAATCAATCAATCGGCCGCCGCCGCCGCCGCCGCCGCCGCCTTGGCCTCGGCTTTGGCGCGCTTCTTCTCGGCGATTTGTTGCTCCTTTAAGAGCTTCTTCATCTGCGATTTGGACATCTGACCGCCGTCCTCGCCCGTTTGCGCCTTATCCTGTTGCTTTTTCATCGGACCCTCTGGTTCCGGCGCACCGATGGCGACGCCGGGTTTGGCGTTGGAGGCGACGGATTCGTCCAACGCGCCGGCGACGTCGCCCATGCCGCCGAAGAGGGACGCGAAGACCCGCGGCTGCGTCGACATGAAGGCATCGATCGTCTCCTCGGTCACCATCTCGCGCGCTTCTTGGTGCCCCTGACAGATGGGAATGAGCGTCTCGATGAGCTTCGCCTTGATCTCTCCGCTCAACATGCGACCGCTACTGTACTCCTCTCCGATTTTCGCCAACTCTTCGTCGTCGTCGAGGAAAAAGTTGAGCCATTTCCAGCTAATGTCCGTGTTCAAGTCGCCCCCGAGTCGTCTGTGATCCTCCACCGTGAGCTGACCGCCGCTGAACGCGTACTTGTTCACCTTGGACTTGATCTCCTTGGGCGTGTCCGTGACGTAAATGGCACTCGTAGCGTCCGAGGCGCTCATCTTTCCGCTCTCCCCCTTCAACGCCGGAAAGAATCTAGACTCAATCAACGCCGGCTTGTATCCACCGATTCGCGGCGCAACGTCGCGCGTCATGCGAAAGTACGGATCTTGATCGATCGCGCACGGAATCAAACACCTCAAGCTCGTCTTACTCTCCCCGAACATGTGCGGAAAGCAATCCGGAAAACTCGGCGCCGCCTGCGTCGGCGGAAACCCGACTTGTCCGATGTTCGACTCCCCCGTGAACCCAAAGATGCCTCTCACCTGATTCAGCGTCACACACTTGGCAATCTTCATCATGTTCTGATACAACGGCGTGGACATGTACTGCACGTCGGAAAAAATAAACGTTCGCTTCGGATCGAACCCGCACGCGATTATATCCTTTGCGTTTTCCCGCGCCAAGCGCCCGCACTCCTCGAGCGTTAAATCCTTCCACAAAAACTTTTCATCGTCCGTCAACTGAATCACCAGAGGCACCTTAAACGCATCTTGCAACCACTTGGTGAAATGAAACGGAATCAAGTGTCCGAGATGCAGAGACTCGCTCGACGGTCCGCGTCCCGTGTACAGATAAAATTTCTCCCCGCGCTCGTACGCGTCGAGGATGACATCCAACTCTCGGTGCGCGAAAAACATCCCTCGTCGCAGGAACGGGTGCGCTCGAACGCCCGTGACGCGCTCGATGCGTTCGATCATCTTTTCATCGATCGTCGAGCATCCGAAATCGCGCACGAGCTTGTCGTAGTCGATGCCCTCGCCATCCTTGCCTTCGACGTCCCAGGGCGTGACCACCTGTTCCGACGACTCGTCCCCCGTCGGAGGCGCGTCCGGGGCGTCCGTCATGGCGGTACGATTCGAGAGATGCGTCGCGCGCGCGCGGTCGTGCGAGCGTCGCGCGCGCGTCGCCGAGTGGCGTCGATGGGCGTCGCGATGACGACGGATCGAGGGCGGCGGGTCGCGCACTCGAGCCGCACTCGCGCGCGCGCGACGCCGTGGACGCGCGATGAAGGAGCTCGTCGGACGCGTGGCGTCGAATAAGATGATGAAGACGGTCACCGTCGTCGTCGAGCGGTTGTTTCGACACCCGCGGTTGAAAAGGTTCGTGCGCGCGAGGAAAAAGTACGCCGCGCACGACGAGGAGAACGCGTGCAATCCCGGGGATTTGGTGCGGTTGAGACACTCGAGACCGCTGAGTAAGACGAAACGGTGGGTGGTGGATGAGATATTGAAGCGAGAGCGACAGTTTGATCGGGAAGCGGTGAACGCGGCGGTGAAGGAGCGGGTGCGGACGGAGAAAATGGAGAGAGCCGCGGGAAGCAGAGGTTTCGCGGCGAGCGGGGCGGCGGACGCGGACGCGACGGGCAAAGCGGTGTGAGGAGGATTTTGTAATAGAATACGTAGATTTAAATGATTCGTTCGTCGCGTTCGTCGCGATGCGGTGAAGCGCGGCGTGTTGGTACAACCCGTCACGTCGAGGGCGTCGCGGAGGGCGCGCGTAAATAGCACGCGACGTCTTTGCGTCTCGCCATGCCGACGGGTAAATACGCCACCACGGCGGTGCCCTCGGGAAGGAACTCCTCAGATTCGACGAAACCGGCTCGACGAATTTCACCGATCAACGCCCCGCGCTCGTAGGGCACGAGTAATTCGCATCGACTCAGCGTGCTCCGTTTGATGATTTCGATGATTTTTGCTTGAAGGTTTTCCAAACCTTCGCCCGTGCGCGTGCTGATGAGCACCGCGCCGAAGTCTTCGGCCGCGATCTCGATCTCTAAGAGCTCCTCTTCGTCCGTGATGTTATCGACTTTGTTCCAAACCAACAATTGCGGGATGTGTCCGGCGTCGAGGTCGTCGAGAACGTTGTTCACCGCCGTCATCTGCGCGTCGGCCAAATCGCTTGAGATGTCCACCACGTGTAAAATCAGAGAAGACTCAAGAACCTCCTCCAACGTCGCACGAAACGCCGCGACGAGCTGCGTCGGAAGCTTTTGAATGAATCCGACAGTATCCGTCATGAGAACCGTCATTCCGTTGAAGAGATCGAGACGCCGTGTCGTTGGGTCCAGAGTCGCGAAGAGCTTATCCTCCGCCAACACGTCCGAGTTCGTCAACGTATTCAATAGCGAGCTCTTTCCAGCGTTGGTGTATCCGGCCAAAGAGACGATGGGTAATCGCTCAGCTTTTCTCTTTTGCCTGTACTGCTCTCGATGCGTGCGCATGTCTTCAATCTTCGAGCTCAGCAACGATTTACGCTCTCGCAAGAGACGCTTATCGATTTCGATCTGCTTCTCCCCCATACCCTTCACGGCCCCACTGCCGCTCTGTCTCTCCAAGTGACTCCACATTTTCGTCAACCGCGGCATCTGGTACTCGAGCTGCGCCATCTCGACCTGAAGTTGTCCCTCTGCGGTTTGCGCGCGTTGCGAAAAAATATCTAAAATCAAAGCTGTACGATCGCAAATGCGAACTTTACCGCCCAGTTTACGCTCTAAATTTCGCGCTTGCTTCGGCGTGAGTTCATCGTCGAAGATAACCATGTCCACGTCGGCGGCGTCGATACTGTACCCGTTTCGCCTGTCGTGCCGCTTCGGTTCCTCGACGTCGGCGTAATCATCCCAATCCTCCTCATCGTCGTCGTCGTCAAAGTATCCGTCCTCATCCTCATCCTCGTCCTCATCCTCGTCCTCGCGCATGTCTCGAGGCAATCCACACATCTCTCGCAACTCTCCAATCTTCCCTTTCCCCAGATACGTCGACGGCACCGGCCCGCGCGGTAACCTCTGCGTCAACCGCCCGACCACCCTACACCCCGCCGTCCCCGTCAATCGCTCCAACTCGTCCAGAGAATCCTCCAAATCAAATTCCCCCGCGCCCTCGTACGATCGATTCTTCCCACCGACGCCGCACACGACCACGCGCTCGGGTTCTCTCGTCCACCCCCACATGTCTTCTCTCTCGCCGCTCATCGCGTCCGTCGTCCCTCGCCCGGCCTCCGTCTCCAGCGCCGTCGCCGCGTGCCGGCGCTCGAGGTACTCCTCCCAGGACTCCTCCTCCTCCTCCTCCTCCGCGCCGTTCGTCGTCGACGCGAGCTCGAACGCGAAGGCGTCGCGCGCGGTCGAGGACACGTCGACGACGAACGCGTCGTCATCCTCGCGAGCGCGCGCGGCGACGCGAGGGCGCTCGAGCGCGCGCGAGCGTGGACGACGCGAGGTGCTCTCCCGTCGTCGTCGTCTCGCGTCGCGCGCGACCGCGAGCGGAGAGGCGAGCGCGCGCATTCGGGCTCGCGTCTCGGCGGCGTCGCCGTGTGGCGCCGTCAGTCGACGCCGCGTCGCGCGCGTTCGCCATGCGCGCGGATAGCGACGCGGAGAACGATGCGGAGACGGCTCGACTCGGCGTCGGCGTCGTCGCGGCGTCGGAAGCGCGCGCGCGGTCCAAGACGTGGTGGTTCGGGCTCGCGCTGGCGCAGCTCTGCGCTCTGGTGAATGCGATCTCTGCCGCGGCGTCGACGGCGCTGGAGCGATCGAACGTGACGCTTCCGGCGTGGCAGACGTTTCTGGCGTACGCATTCATCGGTGCGACGTTCGGGCCGATGTTTTACGCGCGCGTGCGCGGCGGGAGAGCGCTGGAATACGACTCGGGACGGTTGGGAAAGTACGCGGCGTGCGCCTTCGTCGACGTGCAGGCGAATTATTGCGTGACGCTGGCGTTTAGGTACACTTCGATGACGAGCGTGTCTCTGTTGGATAGCGCGACGATCCCGTTCGCGATGTTGCTGTCGACGCTGTTGTTGAAGGCGAGGTACGGGCGCGCGCACGCGGGCGGCGCGGCGGTGGCCTTTGTCGGAGTAGTGATTTTAGTCTTCGGAGATTTGCGATCGACGGAGGACGGGGAGACGGGTGGGGTGGGGAACAGAACGCTGGGTGACTTTTTAGCCATCCTCGCCGCGGCGCTGTACGCGACGTCGAACGTGCTGGTGGAGGCGTTTTTACACGACGCGGACAAGGTGGAAATTTTGGCGCACCTGGGCGTCATGGGATTCCTCTTCAGCGGCGTGCAGGGGGCGATTTTAGAGGGTCTCAGGTTCAGCCAGCTCAGAGCGCTCGGTACTCAGGGCGTCGGGTACTTTTTCTTGTACGCAGCGTCCCTGTTCACGCTCTACACGTTCGCCATGGACGTGCTCTCGGCGTGCGGTGCCTCTGCCTTCAACGTCAGCATGTTGGCGAGCGACGTGTGGAGCGTCATTCTGAGATTATTCTTCTTCGAAGGGTTCGCCTCCGTCAGCGCCGTGGTCGCCTTCGTCTTCGCCTTCGTCCTCGTCGCGTGCGGCATCTGCATATTCGCGTACGCGGGTGATCCCTCGACGGTCGACGCCCCCGTCGCCTCGACGAGCGACGAGAGCGACGTCTCGCTCCTCGCTCGCATTCGTCGCTTCGTCGCCCCGCGCGCCGAGACCACCCCGTACGTCGCCATGGACGCTTCACGACGCGACGTCGAGCTCACGCCCGTGCCCATTAGTCCCTAGATTTTCCTAAAATGTACTGTACTTGTAATCGAGCCCGCGCGCTCGGCGGCGACGGTCACGCTCAACTACCACGATCATCACGGGACGCCCGCCGCGAGACATACCGCGCCACGCGGTGACGGTGATCGCGCATGGGTCGTCGACGATCGACTCGTCCGTGCGCGGTGGCGCGCGTCGCGTTCGCGACGACGCTGGCGACGGTCGCGGCGCGCGCGCGCGCGGGCCAATTCATCAAGATCGATAAGCTCGACGATGATTTCACCTCGTCGGCGCTGTTGAAGTGCGAGGCGTGCGCGGCCGTGACGCACGGCGCGACGGTGCACATCGATCGCATCAAACAGCGGAAACAGGCGGCGCACGCGTCGACGGACATCTTGGACGGGGAGATTAAGTGGGCCGACGTGTGCGAGTCGCGCTTCGGCGAAGGTACGTCTCGATACGGGTACAAGGAGGTCGGGGGGACGAAAATGATCGTCGGTCCGGGGATTGGAAATTTTCCAGACGTCTTGTCAAAGGTGACGGACGCGAATCGCGTCAGTGAACAGTTGTATGCGCGGTGTAAAGCGATCATGTACGAGTTGGACGACTTTAGTCTCGCGGAGACGTACGCCGACGCGACGAACGCGATCGAGAGACTGGGCGGCCCGGTCGAGGGACGACCGAACGCGATATTCATGAAATTTGTTGAGAAGAATTGCGTCGAAAATTTGCCGATGTGTGAGAGCATCAAGTGGTTCAAAGATGAGATGACTTCGATGACGGAGAAAGCTTTAGAGGAAAACAAAGCGGCGTGGGAAACGCTCGTCAACGAGACGGTAAAAGAAAACACGATCGATGGCAAGACGTCACGGTCGATCGATTCCCCGCTGGCGGTTTCAAAGTGTGATGGCTCGGATTTGAAACCCTTACCCGCCGCATCCTGTCGCGTGTTCCTGAGCGAGCTCATCAAGAAGGGCGAACAGAACGCCGCCTCGTTTCGAAACTTTACCGGAGAGGCGAAAAAGTTCGAAAATGCGATCGCCAGGGGAGGTGAAACAGAGCTCGATGAAAACGACGAGGATCGCGACGGCGACGTGTCCGAGTTACGCGCCGAAGCGATGCTGAATGCTTCATACATCCGCGCGAACATCACGATGATGCGAGCCAGGGCGTATTTCACGCACGCGCTAGAAGTTGACGAAGAACACTACGTCGCGCGTCACAACCTCGCATTCATGGCAAACAGTGCGAGAAACTTCACGGATGCGCGTGAGCACTTAGAAATGCTCCTAGTCAAGCAAGTCGCGAGAGATGTCGACGTGGATACACGCGCTGAAAGTTACAAGCTGCTCTGTGAAGTTCACTACTACGATGAAAACACGAACGAAGCCGTGAAGGCGTGCGAAAAGAGCATCGAGCTCAACCAATTCAATTTCCACACCCTTCGTTTGTTGGCCCAGTTACACATGGTTCAGTTCTTTGAGCGAGCTCAAGAAGTCCGGGCACTTCCGGAGGGCGAGACGATTCATGAAGATCAGAAGAGCACGATGCTGTACGATCTCTCTCGAGCGAAGCAGTTGTTTAGGGAGGCGCTGATCCTCAACCCAGTGAAGAATGAAATCGCTCAGCTCGGCATGGTCATTTATTTCGAGCAAGCGACCGAGCAAGATGCGCTCGACAAGCTCACTCCGGAGCAAATCCAAGTGCTCGAAAACGCCAGACGCTTCTGCCAACGCAGAGGCACAGAAGTCGACGGCGTGTGCAGCGACGTACTTGAGCTCGCCGGTCATTACATGGCCGAGAAAGGTTTCGTCGCCATAGGAAACGACGCTCTTCAAATGTCCCTCACTCTCGACGGCAACCGCACGCACCTCTGGGAAAGCCTCGGCTACGGCTTCATGACCATCGGTAAATTCAAGCTCGCCAAGATCACCTTTGACCGAGCCAAGAGCTCGGACGACGCCTTCCAACTCTCCGACCAGGTCCAGGAGCTCCTCGAGCGAGGCTACGACTTTGAGGCCAAGCTCGAGGAGGATAGAGTCACCGCCTCGACGCAGTGGAACGAAAACCGTCGCCCGAATCGGGAAGAACGCGCCGAGCTCGAGGCCGAGATCGGCGCGAAACTCAGCGCCATTCGCGGCGTTCGATCTAACGCACACGATGAGTTGTAATCTATTTGTAACTCCCTGATCCTCGTCTTGGGAATGGGGGAAAAGACAAACCGCATTCCCAGACGCGCTTCGCGATGTCGAGCGCGTCCGGTGGGCCGTGCGCGCTCGTGCGATTCGGCGAAATCGAAACACACGGTGACGCCCAGGTGGACGACTACATAGAGCTGCCCCCGATCGACTCGAGCGACGAGGAAGACGTCGACGAAGATGACGCCCCCGGGGTGCCTGAAATGCGCGAACGCGCGCGTGGCGGCCGGGAGATCATCATCGGCCGACAAAAAGAAAAGGTAGACCACGCGATGGACTCCACCGCCATTCCTTTGCTTCTCAGTCGCAAACACGCGGCGCTGTTGCGCAAGGGGAAGGCGCACTACGTTCGAGACCTCGCCACCACGAACGGCACTTTCGTGAATGGGAAGAGGATCGACGCAAAGGTGGACGTTGAGCTGCGAGATAACGATGTGGTGTCGTTCGGAGGACCGCGATACGTCGCGCGAGATGCAGGAAAACAAGCGAACCCGTTTAGATTTCGATACGTGCGATTAGAGCGGCGCGGGGTGGACGAGAGGAGGAAACGGGCGCGACTCTCGCAAGACTCGGACGGGGGACTCGCGACGGATATGTCTCAGGACGCGCCGGCGAGTCAGTTGTACCGAGCGATACATTCCAGTCAAGCGAGTGAGAGTGAGTTCAAGGTGGACGACGAGTTGAAGACGGAGTTGAGAGAGCTGTTCGAGAAGAATCGTGATCTCGCGGAACGGTGTGCCGAGCGCTATTTTGGGTCCGCTTCGCCGGCGACGCTGGCTTCTAGAGGGATGGACGATCGTCGAGGCGATGATTTGGTGAACAGAAGCGTACCACACTCACAGAATGACTCGCCAGGTGCTTTACCGGATGAATTGACGCAGAAAATTTCCGACAAGCTCGTGGCAAGTCTCCGCAAGCCCGACTGGGTGGACACCGACCTCAAGTGCGCGATATGTCACGAGTGGTTGACGCTGCCTCACACTTTGGTCGGCTGCGGGCACATGTTCTGCCTCGAGTGCATCGATAACGCCTTCTGTCACGGATACTCGTGTCCGTGCTGTCGATCTCAACCGCAGGCGCCGCGCAAGTTGCTCTTCACCAAGTCGACGCTCGCCGCCAAGCTCCTCGACGCGTACGTGCTCCCTTTCCTCACGACCTCGGAACTCCTCGAACGCAAGGCGAGAGAGGTGTCTGCTTTAGAAGCTCGCGAGAAACGACTCAAACGAGAGGCAGAGTTGGTTTCTTCGGCCCTTCAGGAATCCATGCAGGAGACGCAGCGCGCGAGTCCGCACGACAACTGACGGGGTCGACCCGTGGGCGGTCGCTTCAGAGCCGCAACACGCTCTGACGCGCTCGCATCGCCACCTGTCTCATAGAATTCTTTCAAATTCCTTCGTCGTATTCGTTCGAAGTATCATCGTAGCACGTGTATTAACATCTCTTAGCATCGTTCGCGCGAGGCAACTCTCTCGCGGCGCGTCCATCCCAAAAGGTCCGTTTTGAAGGTCTCACTCGTCCTCTCTCCGTCTCTCCGTCTCTCATCCGTCTCTCTGCGACGCCGTAGACACAGGAAACATGGGGTGCGTGCGAGCGAGCGCGCGAATCGAAAGAACGACATCCCGAGCGTTCGTCCCGCCCGTTGTTCGCGACGGCGTCGTCTCGCGCGCGTCGCGAGGCGTCGTCGAACATCGTCGGACCGATCGCGAGGGTCAGGGTCTCGGCCGTGACGCATCCTCGCGGCGGCACGACGTCGACGGCGAGCGTGATCGACGCGCGAACGCGCGTGGGATGCGTGGATATGAATGATATCACGCGTTCGCGCGCGTTCGCGCGTTCGATGGACGCGGCGCGCGTGGAGACGGCGCGGGAGCGTCCGAGTGCGAGGATCGTTTCTAGGGCTTCGAGGCCACGCGGGGGTCGACGATGGGTGGACCGTCCCGGGGCGCGCGACGGCGCTTTGAGGGCGCGCGGGCGAGAAAAGCGTGATGAATGCGCTCGATATTCGATTGATCGCGTTCGAACTCGACACTGACGGGCGTATCGTTTGTACTTTTGCGTAATCACAGTAAGACTCGAGGTTTAGGGGCTGGCCGTAAGTTGCGCATTCACCGCCGTGAACAGCGCTGGGCCGACAAGGATTTCAACAAGGCGAACTTGGGTTCTGAGTGGAAGAAGCCGTTCGCTGGTTGCTCTCACGCCAAGGGTATCGTCTTGGAAAAGATCGGTATCGAGGCCAAGCAGCCGAACTCTGCTATCCGTAAGTGCGTGCGCGTTCAGCTCATCAAGAACGGCAAGAAGATTGCTGCGTTCGTCCCGCGCGATGGTTGCTTGAACTTCACCGATGAAAACGATGAAGTTCTCATCGCTGGTTTCGGTCGTAAGGGTCACGCCGTTGGTGATATCCCGGGTGTTCGCTTCAAGGTCGTCAAGGTTGCCGGTGTGTCTCTCAACGCGCTCTTCAGAGAGAAGAAGGTACGTCGTGGTTTCGCGCTTCCCCGCGCTTTCGTTCTCGTGCATTCACTCGTCGTGACTTTGATCGCCGCGCTCAATTCGAAAGCATGAAACTGACATGTTGTTTTCTTTTCATTCCGCGCCAACAGGAGAAGCCGCGTTCTTAAATGACACGAGGCATTGGTCGATTGAGTGTTTGCGAAAGGAAATCGAAACTCTCGATGGATTTAGGTAGCGAGTAAAACCCTTTGTGATAACACATCCCAGTGGATTACAAATTGTCGTCGGCTAATAGGACACATGCTCTATTATACATGCGTTTTTTTTTCCACGCAAATCACATCTGCATCTGGTCGGTATCGGTGCCAGACAAGTGCACCATGAGGACTTCTCTGTACTTGTCGACGACGACGACGAGAGACTCCGGGGGCGGATTGTCGTACAGCCCCGGTAGGTAGGCTTCATACGCAGGCATGAAACGGTCGACAAAATCCTTCACTTGCTCTTCACTGAGGCCACCACCCGCGTTTCTCTCGGCTTCGAGCCTCCAATCGTACACCCATTTGGGGTCGTTGACCTTGAAGATGATCCACCACGCCACGCGCTCCGGACCCCAGATCGCGTGCTTGTACTTCTTCAGCGCCTCGTTTACGGACACCAAGTTCGGATTGATGGCGAGCGCGCGTTCTTCCTCGATGGGTTCAAAACCGAGAAGCCATCCCTCTAAAAGCAAAACGTCGAGCGGCGCGGAGACGCGCTCCCACTCTTCTCGTGGTTTTCGGTCGCCTCGTCCACCCTTGGCCAGTTTATTATATCTGGGCACCATGACGACCGACATCTCGCCGTCCTCGTCGTTGATGCGCCCCAACGCCTCAATCGTCTTCGTACCGAGCTCTAACTCGTGCGTACCTGCGTTACCTCTGTAGCGTAACATATCGTTATCGGCGTGCGCGTCTCCCAACGCCGTCTGCTCGTCGTACGTCAGATAAAAATCATCCACGGATAACGTCATCGCCGTGACGTTCCCCATCTCATTCGCCGCCGATTCATCCAAAAACTTCTTTGGCGTCTCTCTGATCAAATCAACGATCGTTCTCGTCAACGTCGTCTTCCCGCATCCCTGCGGCGCGCTCACGCCCACCACCATCGGCTTCGGCGTCCTCCCGCCCGGCGTCGTCCCGCGCGTCGCCCTGTGCGTCCGCAGTCTCGACACCACCTCCTCGTACACCGGTATGTAATATTTATACACTCGACGCTTCGCGTCCTCCACGAGATCCATCGCCTCGTCCTCGTCCACCGCCGCTCGCGTCGCCTCGGCTCGCAATCGCTCGAAGAGCACCGCGCCCGCGCGTCGAACGTGTTCTTCCCACGCCGCGCGCCTCGCCCCATCGCTCTCGGTGGACATGACGGCGCGCACGCGTCGGGGCGTCGACGCTCGTCGAGCGCGCCCCGAGAGGTGACGCTCGCGCGCGTCCGCGCGTTCGACCTCGACCACGCGCGCGCGACCTCGCGCGCGCGAGACGGAAAACCTCGACGCGTCGACGAGGGACTGAACGAGGAGTCATGACCCGTCGTTTCGATATATACAACAGATGGGGTACAATCGACCCAGTGTACGAGCTGGGAAACCAAACCCCGCGAGCGCGCCAGCCTGGGCGGATTCGAACGCGATTCGACGATCGCGCGCGAGATCGCGACGGGGCGCGAGATCGCGGCGCGACGCTCTCTCTCGATGATGTTCACCGATGGCATCGCGCGGGCGACGCCCGCGCGCGCGAGAGAGATTGGGACGAGAGGGAGGATGCGTGGGCGGATGATGACGCGTGGGCGCGTCGTCGATGGCGTCGCGCGCGCGCGCGATGGGTCGCGAGGACGGCGAGCGACGGCGGCGATGCGGAAAGATTTCGGTGAAGGGGACGTGATCGAGGGTGAGTACTCGGATTCGGGCTCGAAGTCGATGTTTTCGAAGTCGTCGTCCGTGGCGGAACCGCTGGCGCGGTTGAACGCGTTGGGAGACGCGTTCACGGGCGCCGTGTTCGGGACGTCGAAACAGGAGGTTAAAAAGAGCGGCGGTGGGGGGTCGACGAGCGTGTCCGTGCAAAAAGTCGAGGTGGACGCGCGAGGTGGTGATTTGGCGCCGCAAGAGGTGGAGACGGTGCAACTCATTCGATGCAAGTTTCAGATTCGAAAACAGATTACGTTTGGAGAGGAGTTACGGTTGGTTGGCTCTCACGCGGGCATGGGTTCGTGGGATTTGAATAAATCTCTCACGCTTAACTGGGGAGAGGGCGACGTGTGGACGACGGAGGATGTGGAATTGCCGGTGGATGGCGTGTTTATTTACAAGTACGCCGTCGTCCCGGCGGGCACTCCGGAACAAGTCCTCGAGTGGCAAGAGGGCAACAACCAAGTGCTTACGCTGAGCTCTGACGACCACCCGCGATTGTGGATCAAGGACGACTGGAGCGGTGACCCCAAGCAGTGCGCAGTTTACCGCGAAAAGGGCGAGTCTGAGAACAAGGACGCTCGCCTCATCAACCGGGTGAAGAAGGCGGACGAGAGAGCGAAAATGGCCGAGACGCAGGTGAAGGATTTAAAGACTGATTTGAAAATGGCCAAGGCGCAAGTCAACGCATTGCGTGAAGAAGCCCGTCTGAGCGCTAACGTTCGCATCGCGCTCAAGGAACAGATCAAAGCTGAGCAACGTCGCGGAGACCTGCTCACGGATCAAGTCGACGCGTGGAAGACCAAATTCATGCAAATCTCCGACGGGGGCGAAGTCGTCGATGATGTGTTGTCGACGGACAACTCGTCGACTAGCAAGGAAAAGAAAAAGAAGACCCGCTAGGCGGTACAATAGGCGTTGAGACAGAGATAATAGACAACGAGACTCTTGCGCGCACATCAAGAAGAAATTCGTTTGTTATGACAATTCAGTTTAATGAAACAATCCAACACTTCGCAACTTCCTCACGCGAGTTCCTTGAGAATGTTCACGCACTCGCGGTAGTACCCACCTCCGAACATGACGTAGTGGTTCAGATAGTGGTAAAGTCTATAGAGCTTGGCCCGCTCCTCGAAGCCAGGCGCCTTCGGAATCTTCGCGTGGTACGCTTCGTAAAACGCCGGCGTGAATCCAGCGCACCACGACATTCCGAAATCAGCCTCGTGATGGCCGTAATACACAGCCGGGTCGAACACGGAAGGTTTCTTACCCACCGTACCGATGTTTCCAGACCACAAGTCGCCGTGTAAAAGGCTCGGTTTGATCTCCCCGCACGAACTAAACATGTCGCTCAATCTTTTATCCACCACTTTCTCCGCAAGTTGACTCAGCGTCGGATCACGCGCGAGTCGAATCATGTGCATCAAACGCTTATCACGCCAGAACTCGAGCCACGAGTCCGTCCACTCGTTCGGCTGATGCGTCTCCCCTATAGTGTTGTTCCTCTCGAAACCAAATTTTCCCGCCGATGCTTCTTTATGGCTCGGCGCCGCGAGATGCATCGTCGCGAGCGCGTCCCCGAACTCACCTTGATCTCCTCGCGCGCCGAAATTTAAATATTCCATCGCGATGAAACTATTGCTTCGCTCTCCCTCCGGCGGCACTCCCGTGCCGTACACCTCCGGCACGACGAACGCGCCCGCCGCTCGCAGCGCGCGCAGGCCCGCCGCCTCCCCCGCGAACATCGACGGATCCTTCGCCGACGTCTTCACGAACGCGCGTCTTCCATCCTTCAGATTGAACGACTCGAACGCCGCCCACTGCGACCCCCCCCGCGCCGCGCGATTCACGACGCTCGAGCCGAGCGCGTCCTCGAGCCAACCTTCGAATCCAGACGCCTCCTTCGCGCGCGCGACGACTCGCGCGCCGCCCTCGCGACGACGCCCGCGCGTCCCATCGCTCCTCGACGTCGCCGCGCGTCCGCGCGCGCGCCCGCCCGTCGTCGTCGTCATCGCGCGCATCGAGGTCGAACACTGGGGACGGTCGGGCCGTCCCAACGTCACTTCGCACCGCGATGGCGCCTCCGCGCGCGCCGTCGTCGGCGTCGGCGTCGCGAGCGATGGCGGTGACGACGTCGACGCGACCGAGCGCGCGCGCGCGCGCGCGAGCGTCGCCCGTCGCGCGTCGGCGGCGCGGGGCGAGCGTCGCGGCGCGCGACGCCTCGTCGTCGGTGCCGCCGCCCTCGTCGCCGCCGATGGAGATCGCGGCGGCGGCGGACGCGTCCGAGGCGTCGCGAACGTCGTCTTCGAGCGCGAGCGCGGACGCGGACGCGCGACCGAACGCGGAGACGCTCGTGGACGCGTTCGAGTCGCTGCCCAAGGAGGAACGCGTGCGTCTGGTGGAGCGATACGTGTTCGGCGTCGGTTCGGAGATCGTCGCGCCGGACGTGAAGATGGACGTCGACGTCGATGGGGTCGCCGCGATCGGACGCGCCGAGTTGACGGAGGAGGAGTTGGCCGATTTGAGAGATTTCGGACCGCCGCCGAAGGCGGGGAGCCGCGGCGCGGACGCGTTTCAGAGCGAAGACGCTCTCGTGGATAAATGGCGCGAAGTTTTCGGAGAAGATCCGCCGGAAAACGGTGGCGGTGGCGTAGAAGATATATTAGGTCCGGAACCGGAGGGAATCGGTGCGATTGTGGGCGGTGTGAAGAGCGCGGTGTCGTCGAAACTGTACGGCGTCGAACGCGCTTGGGACAAGTTGGCGTACAGATTCGGACGTGTCGGTGCCATCGTCGCGAGCGGTCTCGCGAGCGTCGGCGTCGCGGTCGTGGTGAATTCGTTAATTCCGAAATCTCAGGGCGCGAAAGACGACGTCGATCTGATTAACCGAGTCTCGAGCGTCGGAAGAAAAGACGCCGAGCAAACCGCCGACGCGAAGGACGCGACCCCGGAGATGGAGGCTTCCAAAGCCCCGTCGTCGACGAACGGTGTGATCTGGGAGCGCAAAACAAGCGTCAAAGAGCACGTTCCCGATCCCGCGCCCTCGTCGACGAACGGTGTGCTTTGGACCAGAAAGGGAGATAAGGAGGGTCGCAAGTCTGCTCGCCAGCGCATGGGACCGGCGGCATCGGGAACGTTCGACGATCGCGATCGCGGCGATGAACCGGCGCCGCAGGTGTTGTGGACGCGAAAAAATGATCCCGAGTTATCCGAGATGACGGTAGAGTCACCGAAAGCGCGCCCGCGCAGGCGGATGCGGGTGGCTGGTTCTCCTTTGGACGATAATTTAGAAGATTTGAGAGCATTCCGGCGACAGGATTCTGAACGCGACTCTCCTCGATAGGAAACAACTCAAATACTATTAGTAGCACTCACTAGAACGCACGAATTGGCTGTAAAAAAGAATGATGAATTTGCAACTCGCAACAGACAAACTATTCGACAATGTCGGCACTTTTTACATCCCGAGGCGCGACGCAGCCGCGTTCTCGTCTCCCGGGACTTCGTGATCTTGCGGCTGAGGGCGAGCCTCGTAAACCGCGGTCACGATCATATCGCGATCGTGCCCCGTGCCCTCTCCACGCAATCCTATGTACCATATTTCTGTTTCTCCGTCGCCGTTGAAATTCGATGGAAAATACAGCGTCACGCTCGACGTCGACTGCCAACTCGCAGCTTCCGTCGTGTACTCGAGCACACCGTCTTCATCCACCGTCAAATCCCACTTTTGCGTCGGCGTTTTCCTACTCGCGTTCACCGCGTCGATGTCTCGTCTGTTCGCGAACGCTCGCATCTCGTTCGGCGCTCGTCCCGCCGCGCCTCCCAGCACCATGATCCCGCGCAATTTCACGTCCGTCGTGAACGGAATCCGCACCACGAGCTCACCGTCGTCTTCGCTCACGAGCGGTTGCCCCGTGCGGTCGTGTCTCGCCTCCCACGGTCGCAGCACGCCCGGCGCCGCGGTCTCATCGAGAGCGTTGAAAGCGACCACGGCGGGAACGTCGATGAATCCGTGCAGAGACGCGTTCCCGCACGTCGACGCGTCGCAGTCGTGATCGTGCGAACAGCAGTGTCCTGGCGCGTCCGCCATCTCGACACCGCACGGCGTCGCGTCGCGTCGCGTCGCGTCGCGTCGGCGTCTGGCGCGCGAGCTCCAATGGGACGGGTGCCACTCTCGAGCGCGCCTCGATGGCGACGCCCGGCGCGCGACGTCCGCCGAACCCGCTGCGATCCGTCTTCAACGGGTTCGCGGGATCCATCGTCGTCGTCGGCGGTGCGGTGGCGACGATCGCGGCGGCGTCGACGGCGGTCTCGAGCGCGCTCGTGCGAAGACATCGACGGGCTCGAAACGTGCGATGCGGCTCGTGCGAGGGCGGCAAGTTCGTGCCGTGTCGCACGTGCAGAGGGAAGCGAGCGATCGAGTGGCAACCGATCGAGTCGCCGACGGTGGATCGGTTGTGTCTGTGCCCGACGTGCCAAGGGACGGGGCTGCAAAAGTGCGTGAACTGTTTGGGTTTCGGATTTTCGTAGACGCGAGCGCGAGTACCTGTATTATAAAGTCTAGTCGTTAGCTATTGTTTCACCGCAGCGAGCGTGACGCCGTGTTTCGTGCGAGTGTACAGACGCCTGATGTCGGCCTCCGCTTCGTCCGTCCACGCGCCCCAGTGACCGATTTTTTGGTGCCGCTTCCATTTTTGCTCTTGCGTGAGACGAAGCGTGTGCGCGTCACCGACGCCGGAGGTGACTAGCATGAGCGTGTTGGAGGGTAACCCGTCCCATATTTCACCGACGATGGCGTCGAGACGTCCGAGCGCTTGACGACGAGTCTTTTCGGCGATGACTTGTTCGTCGTCCGTCGGCGCGGTTTCTCGAGCATGCGCTCTTTGCGCCTCCGCGGAGAGCACTTCACTGTATTCGTGAAGATGACCGAAAACAGCCATCTTACCGACCACGTTCTTCTTTCCGATTTGCTCGATGACGGCTGCTTTCACCTCTGCGTCGCTGTTTGCCTCGACGATGCTCGCGCTACCAGCGGGAAGGCGTCGACACAGTTTGGGCGAGTCAACCATCACGCAGTCCACTTTGTGCGTTGATAACACGTCGAAAACGCCTTCACCCTCCGTGGTCACCTCACCGAAAGATGGTCCATTGATAAACTTCAGAAGCGCGAGTTCCATCGTCGCGCGAGCGTCCGCGACTGAATCGTGGGTACCCTCTTGAATTCTTCTTCCGAGGTAGCGCTCGGTGAGAAATCGAAGAGCATTTCGGTACGGCGCGCCTCGCTTGTGTGGGTACAACGCACACGTATCGACGACGTTTGCATGGATCATTTTCAACCTCTGTAAATCGTTTTCCAAAGAGTGTCCAATCAAAATGGTCTCACATGGAATCATCTCGAGCAGTTCTCTCTGGACGTCTTGAAGAGTCGTCTCCACTCCCTCCATCTGTTCTGCCGTGATCCCGCTGTGCTCTGTGTTGTAGTTTGTGATCTCAGTGGGAGGCTTGACCAGTTTATCGTACACGATCTCCCCGTCTTCCTTTACTATCGACACGCGAGTGAGTTGCAAACCTTCCGTGGTGTAACAAAACTCGCAGTCGAGCGCCAAATACGCGTAATATCCACTTGCTCTAGCGATTCCCCCACCAGCCGGCTGCGTCGTGACGAATCCTTCCTCTAGTTCTAATGTTCCATCCTCTTTCAACGTGGGTAAAGGATACACCATGTCGCTCATGTCTCCCGGAGTCAACACGAATTTCGACGGTTCGTACGCAAACGGACGTTTGCACAAGTCTTTTGCCTTGGTGCTCGCCTTGAACTTCTTTTGTTTCCCGTTCCCGTCGAATCCTCGCTTCCCACGCACTGAGTATAACAACGACTTGCAAAGCGTCATCCCGAGCGCCGTCGGACTCTCGCACATTGTCTTCAATCCGTCTCTGAGGACGCTCTTCATGCGAGGACACGTCGTCGCGCCCTCGTCGCACCACCTCTTATGATCCAATCCCGGCGCCAACACGATGACGACACGATCGATGAGCGGTTTATTTCTCACGAACGCCCATCGCGGATTCACGCACTCCTTCGCCTCTGCCGGCAACAGCGTCCACAGCGCCAATTCGTGCGCCTCGGAGAGCTTAAAGTTGTTGGCGCACTCCAACTTTAAACTTACCTCTCCTCTCGCGTCCGCGCCGTATATCGCCGCTCGCTCCGCGTTCACGCGCTCACACACCGCTCTCGTCGCGTCCTCATCCTCTCCCTCCTCCGCGGCGTCCACCGCGCGCGGTATCGCGCCGCCGTCGTCCTCGTCCTCTCCCTCTCGCGCGCGCTTCATCCCACACCGCCGTCGTCCACGTCTCCGCGATCGCGCGCTCGACGCGAGGCGACGGGCGCGGACACCCACGTCTCGATCGCGATCTCCCTCTCGCGCGCGTCGCCGTCCACCCGATCGCCGCCCGCGCCCCGCCCGCCGCGCGCGCGAAAGTAATAAAATCACCTCGCGCGCGAGGCACGCTTGATGCTCGACCATCGACCATCACGCGTCCGCGCGCGACGAAGATCCCCCGAATCACACATTGATGGCGCTCCGAGCACTGCACTACGCGCGCAAATCGACGCGCGCGCTCGCCTCGAGGGTCGAAGCGCGACACGCGCGCGCGCGAGACCGTCGACGCGCTCGATGCAGGGCTACGGGTACGGACACCCGCCGCCGGGGTGCGTAAAAATCGCTCGATTCGTTCGTCGCGCGCGGTTCGGACGCGCGATGGTCGCGCGCGCGCGATGAGGGCGCGAAAAAGTCGCCCCGAGACGCGAGATCTCGAGGGGAGGGTGAAGATGCGCGTGAGAGACGGCCGGCGCGCGCGTCGTGGACGGGATCGCGCGCGCGGAAGAGAGTCCGAACGATGGATCGGTGTCGATCGCGCGCGTGGACGCGCGAGGCGCGACGAATGAGACGTCACCGCGAGCGAGGTCGACGATGGAAGACGAGGAGGGAAGAGGAGACTGACGAGAAAGGCGCAATTCGCGAATTATCGACGCGCGCAGGCTCGGACAGGCTCCGGTGGCCCAGCAACAGGGCAACTGGAAAGAAACGCTGGCATTACCGCCGAAGGACACAAGGTATCGCACGGAGGATGTCACGGCGACGAAAGGGAACGAGTTTGAAGATTATTTTCTCAAGAGAGAACTCTTGATGGGGATCTTCGAGAAGGGCTTTGAGAGACCTTCGCCGATTCAAGAGGAATCGATTCCGATCGCGCTCACGGGTCGCGATATTCTCGCCCGGGCGAAAAACGGTACGGGAAAGACGGCCGCGTTTAGCATCCCGATCCTCGAGAAGGTTGACACGAGTAAAAATATTATCCAGGCGGTGATTTTGGTTCCTACGCGCGAGCTGGCGCTTCAGACGAGTCAAGTCTGTAAAGAACTCGGTAAGCACGTGGGCGTCGCCGTCATGGTGACGACGGGTGGTACATCTCTCAAGGATGATATCATGCGTTTGCATCAACCGGTGCACATCGTCGTCGCCACCCCGGGTCGTCTCGTGGATTTGGCGAGCAAGGGCGTGGCCAAGCTCGGCAAAGCCACCATGCTCGCCATGGACGAGGCGGACAAACTCTTATCTCCGGAATTCCAACCCGTCATCTCGCAAGTGATCAACTTCATGGCGAAGAACAGACAAATCCTACTGTACTCTGCCACTTTCCCCGTCACTGTGAAGGACTTCAAGGACAAGTACTTGCGCAAACCGTATGTCATCAACCTCATGGAGGAGCTCACGCTCAAGGGTATCACCCAGTACTACGCCTTTGTCGAAGAGAAGCAAAAGGTTCACTGCTTGAACACGCTCTTCAGCAAGCTTCAAATCAATCAATCGATCATTTTCTGCAACAGCGTGACTCGTGTCGAGTTGCTCGCTAGAAAGATCACGGAACTCGGATATTCGTGCTTCTACATTCACGCCAAGATGATCCAGGCGCACCGTAATCGCGTATTCCATGACTTCCGCAACGGTGCCTGCCGTAACTTGGTATCTTCAGATCTTTTCACTCGTGGCATCGATATTCAATCTGTCAACGTTGTCATCAACTTTGACTTCCCCAAGAACTCTGAAACATACTTGCACAGAGTCGGCCGCTCTGGCCGCTTCGGCCACTTGGGTATTGCCGTCAACCTCATCACCTACGACGATCGCATGAACTTGTTCCGCATTGAGCAGGAACTCGGTACGGAGATTCAACAAATCCCGTCCCAAATCGATCCGTCAAAATACTGCCGCTAGAGAGATTGTTTTGCGAACCGTGGGAAGAGGAGACGGTTGCGCATCAAGATAGAGAGTGGCCGTCGACGCGTTCTCACCATAATCGGTTGGGAATGCGTGATGCCAGGTCTATAGCTTAGCAATAATATGGGGGTGTACGTGCAAACGTGTTCGCACAGGCGCGACGTTTGCGATTTTCGTCAACCTTTTCAAATCTTGGTTCAATTTTTAACGCGAACCAGGCGTGAACGGTTGCGCTGTAGCATTAAAAACAGTGGCGATGGAGAACTGGACGGGTTTGTTCTCGGTTAAATCAACACAAATACCTCGTTTACTTTAAACGGGGGAACAAAACAACAATCAAGATGCACCGCCGTAGCGGCTGCACTCTCTCAAACAAAGATCGAGTATATCTCTGTGTCTCATCGAGACGTCGCGGAGTCGATCCACACAAGCGAAGCAAGAAATTAACTTCGCTCGACGATACGCCAAGGATAATACACTTGGTGATTTTGAAACTTACCAGTGCACACACGCACTGTTGCGTACAAAACAAATATCTCAAGATGCGAACGACTTTTGTCGTCGGTTCACGCCTCGTGTCAGGGATGGCACAATCAATTGTTCAGGGGCGGCGAAATTACGTACCCAGCACAACACTGGGAATTCACACTCTTGCGCGCGATGCGAATAGCTCAACACAGTTATTGTCAATGTGACGCACCACTATTTTACCTTTATTACAACGCGGCATTCGTCCGTTCATCGTCTTCCGACCCAGACGGCTTCGCCTGAGAGAGTCATGCGCCACGCGTCGTCTCGCAACAAACCTCGTGGTATGACCACGTGACGGTACGCGGCTGAACACTGGTAACCCACGCGACCCGGAATGTGAGACGCGAACAGCCCCCATTTGTCTCCACATCCGTACTTTTTCGCGACTTCAACGAACAGCGCGATCTCTTCTTCGTCCCAATCCCCGTTCTTTTGCTCTTCTCCCGCCGTGTGTCTGTAAAAGTATGCGTTCGGATTCTTGTAAAGCATTCGTTTCGCGTGATCGCGCGCCGCCTCGCCTTTTCCAGGCCGACGATCGGATTTACCTCCTCCGTTCCTTTCCCACGCCTCGTTCGCACTCGCGGCGATGCCCAGCGTCTCGCGCACCGATTCCTCAACCCAGCCTCGGAAACCGCCGGACATTTTCGGACCGAGCTCGATACCGAGTCTTTCGCAGTACTCATCGCACGTCAAGTGACACTGCAGGTCATCATTCATTCCCATGGGTTTATCGTCCTCGCCAATCTCCACTTTCGCGCGAGAAGACTCACCTCGAACCCGCGCGCTCCTTCGAGTCGGTTCTGGCGCAGGAGCGTCTCGCTCTCGCTTCGTCTTCGTTTTCTTCGAGCGATTCGGGTTCGTCTTCGCGCTCGCTCGAACGGACTCATCGAACGCCTGTTTCGCTTCCGTCACGCGAAGCGTGCGCATGAGTTCCTTGTTCCGACGCACGCGTTCCTGGTATGTAAAAAACTCTGTCAGTCTGTGACTTTTTTCAAAAAATTCAATTTTCTAGATATCCGAGTCTTCGCACACGAACGTGTCGTTCGAGCGACGCGCGAGTCGTTCGAGCGACGCGCGGGGCGACGCACCTCGCGCTCGCGCTCGTACGCGGTGAGACCGCGCGGCGATCGCGCGGGCGTCGAGGGCTTGGTATGGATCGACGAGCGGTCGCGCAGCTGTCCGAGCTCGGTGAGCGGTTCTCGGTCGTTCGCCGCGCTCGTGGGCTCGACGAGCGGCGCGGGCGAGCCCGCGGAGGCGGAGGCGTCTGCGCGTGAGGCCATCTCGGTCGTCGTCTTCGGTGGCTTCGTCGTCGCGCGCGTCGAAGTGGCGCGGCGAGCGGCGTCGGTTGCGTTGAAGTGACGACGCGTCGCTAATGGTACAATTTACAAATGTGGCATCTATTGGCTCACCTCCGAGTCTTCCGCGTCCATGACGGCGCTGTCGTTGAGAGCGCAACACACGACAGCCTTGTGGTGTCCGCTGTACACGCGAATGGCCTCGCCCGTAGAGCAGTCCCACAGTCGAGCCGTGGTGTCGGAACTCGCCGAGACGAGATACGCAGCGTCGACGCTGAAGACGCAATCCCACACCCAACGTTGGTGTCCCTCGAGCACGCGCTCCAACTTAAATCCATCTAAATTCCATAATTTAATCGTCTTATCGCTCGACGTCGTCGCCAGGAGACGACAATCTGGAGAAATTAAACACTTGAGCACGTAATTCCCGTCGTGCGCGTTGAGTTTATGCAACGGTTCAAAGTGCGCCGTCGTCTTCGATCCGGGCTGCAACTTCCACACGTAACACGTCCCCTTACTATTCCCCGCCACCACCATCGATCCATCTCCCGCTATCGTCAACGACTGCACCGCCGTTCCCACCTCTGGCACGAGCTCGCACGAGCACGCGTTCGCCGTCAAATCCCACACTCGAATGTTCCCATTCTGATCCGCGCTCATCAATTCCGTCCCATTCGGATGCAACACCACGCTCGTCACCTCTCCTCTACTCTCGTACTCCCTCTGATACCCACCCGCGCGCAAATCCCAAATCTTCACCGTTCCGTCCTCGCTCCCCGTGTACATCCAGCTTCCCTGCGGCTCGAACCCCACCGCGGTGACGTTCCCCGTGTGTCCATCGTACGACGTCACCGGCTGCGGATTCGACGCGTTCACCTCGAACAAACGCACGTGCGGATTTCCACACGCCGCCAAGTACCGCTTATCCGGCGTGATCTCGAGCTTATTCACCTGCGAATCCGCGTATTGGAGCGTTCGATAGCACACCCCGCGCGTCGCCTCCCAGAACCGTATCGTGTGATCGTACCCGGCCGTCGCGAGGACGACGCTCGGCGTCGGCATCGCTCCCTCCTCGTCCGCGTCGGCGCTCTCTCGATCACCGAACGCTCCGATACGCGCGCCGTCGTCCGTCGTCCGAGAACGGTCGACGGGGACGGCGCGAACGGTTGCGGGCATCGCCTCCATGACTGTTTACGCATACGTCTACCACCCACTGACCAGTCACGAACCGTCACCGAGTCCCCCCCCCACGGCTATCCACACATCCATCCGATGGCGGCGCGGCCCGATCGCGACGCCGCACACGTCGACGCTCGCGGCCGAACCCCCCCTTCACCGCGCGAATCGACGGCGCGCACCATGGCGGACGAAGATCTCGAGGCGCTCGAGCGCATGATCGAGGCGCAGGAGCGCGAAATCGTCGATCGCGAGATCACATCCAAGTTTACGACGATGCGCATCGCGTGGGAGGCGAACGCGATCGAGGGCGGTGGCGATGGCGTCGTGTTCAAGTGTAACGCGCCGATGGTGAAAGACGGTGGACACATGAAGGAGTTCGCGGGACACGCGTTTCACGAGGCGATTCGGGTGAAACTCGGATTGAGCGCGGTGTGCGAGAAAAAGTTGGCCAAGAAGGCGTCGCTGGCGGCGCTGGACGAGGCGGCGATGGACGACGACGTGAACTTTGATGCGCCGGAGTTTAAGATGAAGAGAACGAAGAGACGCGGGAATAAAGAGTTTGCGGATCACTACGGCGCGTTGGGTCTGGCGACGAAGCGGCATTTGTCGACAAAGGATGAAATTTTGGATAAGCACCGCTGGTTGACCATCGCGTTGCATCCGGATAAGCGCGGGGTGGCGCAGGTGAGCGAGGCTGAGGCTGAGCGCATCGAACAAAGATATAAGGCTGTCGTGACGGCGATGGAAGTGTTGACGGATAAGAACCGCAGAAGAGAGTTTGACTCTGTCGATGCGCCGGATTTCGATTTCCCGTCTTCGTGCGAGGATGGCGAGTTCTTTGAAACCTTCATGCCGCACTTCCAGTTATTGTCTCGATTCAGCGAGACCAAGCCGGTGCCGATCTGCGACGATCCGAACGCCGAATGGGAAGAAGTTCGCAAGCACTACATCTTCTGGGCCGCCAAGTTTAAGTCTTGGCGTGAATTCCCGCACGAGAAGGAGAACGACACGGAGACTGCGCACGACCGCGACCACCGGCGTCAAATGGAGAAGGAGAACAGATCCCTTCGCGCCGCTTCCAAGAAGAAGGAACAAACACAAATTCGTGCTTTCGTCGAAGCCGCTCAAAAGTACGATCCTCGTTGCATCAAGCAACGCGCCGCTGAAAAGGCTGCTCGCGAGGCCAAGAAGATGAGCCGCAACAACAGCGCCAGAGAACTCACCGAAGCCGACGAGAAGGCCAAGGCTGAGGCCGAAGCCGCCGCTAAGGCTGCGGAAGAGGCGGCCAAAGCTACCAAGGCGAACGCGAAGAAGGAACTCGAGAAGGCTAAGAAGGCTCTTCGTAAGGACAAGCAGCGTCTCCGCGCGATTGGCGCCGTTGCCGAAGGCTGGGTCAACTATCCAGGCGACGGCGAACTCGAGTCGCTCTGCGACGCGTTGACCGTCGATCACGCCGGCGAGTTGAAGAAGTTGTTGGACGCCGCGATGAACGGTGATGAAGTCAAGGGACCGTGGGATGCCGTCGCGTGTGTGCTCGCGGGTATGGTGCTTGCGAAGGGTGGTGACTGGCAGGCCAAGGCGGACGAAGCCGCCGCCCACAGAGCGGAGAGAGAGGCTTCCGAAACCGTCGGCGGGGCGTGGAACGACGATGAAGTCGCCGAACTCGTCACGGCATCGAAGCAATTGCACCCGTTGGACACCATTAACCGTTGGGACCTCGTCGCAGCGCACATGGCGAGCGCCGGTAAGGCGCGCACCGCGATGGACTGCATGGTCAAGGCGCGATCCATGTAAAGCCTCACACCCATTCTTTCATTCTTCCAAAACATTCATTAACCAAACATGCACGATAGACTTGAATGCAATAAAACACATTTGATATTTCGCATCATTTACTCTGCTTGAATTACAAAGAAATCGCCGCTAAGCTCAAGCCTCGTCTTCTTTTTGTTTCGCTTCGCGTGGTAGCGCCCGACCAACAACCATCGACCCGTCGTTGCACCTCTCGGAGATGAACATCGTATTCTCTCTATCGCTTCCTTCGGGAGTTTCAAACTTGAGAAAATGATGAACGCCCACGAAATCTGCCCAAAGGGCGTTCGGCATGAAGTCACCTTTACCCGTGCTCACGAGAGCCCACTTTCCATCTCCCCACGGAGTCGACAGTTTGCCATCTGCTAAAAATTTCATCGATTTCACTCCGCCCCATGACCATTCCCTCTCCTCGTCCGCGACTAAACTCGATGCAAGCTTGTGAGCGGCGATTTCGGCGCTCTTCGGCGAGTTCACCTCAGCGACGCAGAGAGCTCTGACGTCTTCGCCCGTGCCTGATTTATCATCGGCAGCACCCCACTTCTTGAAAGCCTCCTTCGCCTTTTGGTCGACCTTGCCACCTTTGATCGCTTGGTAGTGCGCGTACGTGTCTCGCATGCGTTCTACATCTCGAACGTGGTAACTGAAATCGATCACGATGGGCACGTGGTCGGCCATCGACAGGTCCTTACGCATGAATAAGAACACAGTCTTTGAGTTTGCAAAGCACAAGTAATTGAGTGTTCGTCGCATGACGCCGACGGACACCACTTCGCCGTAAGAAGGGAAGAAAACAGCTGCGTTGAACACATCCTGTTCTTGCACAACGGAAACCTCTGTGCCCAACGCGGTCAAACGCGTCGTGAGTCTCTCCGCGAGCGCCACCGACTCGTGTGTCGGGGCGAGTCTAAAGAAGGCAGCGTCAGAAGACGCGACGCGGCCTCCATGCAAGAAACGACTCCACTCCATGGATGGGTCGTCCACGACGTGGTCGTACCCGTACGCGGACATGTCATCCCAACCGTCGCTCGCGGATTCTAAATCTGAATCTCTGTAAAAGAACTCCGATGGATCGCTGAGTAAAACGACACTTGGATCGATGAAAATAACGCCATGACCGTCACGAAGAATTGAGTGTATTGCATACCACTTGAGAGCAGCCTTTGAGAGACTCTTTTTCGACGCCCGAAGCACGGTTGCGATGCCAGCTCCTTCGCTTTCTTTAGCAAGATTCTCATCATTCGTGACAACCACGGTGCGCTTCGTCAAACCGTTCTTCGCGATACCAGCCTCGATCAGCAACGTGAACGTGTCTTTATCATCAGCATCTGCGACGACGAGGAAGACATCACCGTCTTTACCGAGTTCCAATCCATCATTGACTGCTTTGCAAATTTTTCGAGCAGTCGCCTTTAAAGAAGTTTTCGCGCATACACGCTCGTTTTCCTGAATGAGGTGCAATTTACGCTCTAAGCCGTCGATTTGACCGTCCCAAGCCGTCATGGGTTTGCACGTGTTGAGTCCCTGCTTGCCCGCTTTCCAATACTTATTGCCGATGAAACCGTCGTTGATGCTATGCAAATGCTCTGATTCGAGCTGATTGATACTCTTCAAATTACTGTCGCATCCAACGGTACAATCCAACGACGATAGCGGTGCGTCCTCCGCGTAGTACGCGTGCACGAGTTTGATTTTGTTGTCTTTGTCTGTGTGATAATTCGCATGCATCGCCACCGGACGGTGCTTGGCTTTTTGTAAAGCTTCTTCGTGACGAATGATTCGGAACATCACCTTACTATTCATGAAACAAAATGGATTCATGATGCGCACGGTCGCTCCAGACGTCATGTGATCATCGCGACTCGCGAACCAAAGCTCGAGATTATATCCGCTCTGGTCCCACAAATCTTCCGTGGTCATGCGATGCGCCATGATTTTCATCAGTCGCAAGCTCGCCTCGGTGGCGCTCACGTACCACATACCGCTGTTGAGCGCGCCGACGCGGAAAGAACTCGCGCGACGACGTGCGGCGCCGAAAGCCACGTCATCGATGGGTTGTAAAAATCCATTCGCAGAATCATTATCGAATCCATCACTCATGCTCTCGACGTCGCTGTCGCGGTACAGGTATGAAAAGGGATTTTGCTGATACGTGACATCCGTATCGGTGAGAAGCACGGAACAACCAACGCTGACGAACTCTTGAATCAGTGCAAACTTCTTTGCACTCACTTTATGGTTCCCACTCACTGAATCTTCGTGAAAGTAGTACGCCACGCCCAAGTCGTCCAAACGGCGCGTGAGCGGCTCGTCGAGAGCGATGATGAGAAAGTTTGGAACTTTCAAGCTGATGAGCATGTTCAAAAACGGCTCTAAACCCGGCGCTTGAGAGTTCGCGACCGCTGCTAAAACCTCTCTGTTCTGCGCCACGCGCTTCAACACGTCGCAGAGCGCTTCACGACCTTTACAGTTCCTAGGCCAATCCTCAGACTCGAGAGGTACGATGTAGTCTAACTGTCTCGGCGAGCCCCAAATCGTGGTATTCATCTCCCTCGGCGCACACCTATTCTCTCGAGCGTCCTCGACGGCGAACGCATCCGGTCTGTCCACATACACCGCGCGAAGTTCGAACGGGTCGAGAAAATCTCTCGAAACGGTCGTCGTCGCCGCCGCCGCCGCCGGATTTTGTTTGAGAATCTCGGCCCGATCCGGTTCTTCGTCGCGTCTGTTCGTCGCGCTCTTCTTCTCCGTCTTTCGCGCCTCAGACGCCGAATCACGCGCCTCCTTCTTCACCGCATCCACTACTACCTCCGGTTCGTGTGAGAGCGTCTCATCATTCACCATCGTAGCCTCGTCCCCGTCGCCCGTCTCGGCGAAATTCGTCGTCTCCTCGCGTTCTCTCAAAATCTCCGCCACTCGCTCCGACACCGTCGCCTCCAACGCCGAGACGTCCACCCCACCGCTCAACGCGCGTCCCCCCACACCCCCCACCGCCACCGGCGTTCCGTTCAACACCGCCGCGCGCTCGGGAATAAACCGATGCGCGTCGACGCGCAAGAGCGCCAACGCCAATCCCGCCGCCGCGCCCCTCGCGAGCGCGCGCATCGCCCGTCCGCGCCTCGACGTCGTCATCTCCCCCACCCCGACGTTCGATCACGACGACGATTTTCCAATCTCCTCTCGCAGCCTCTTCCCGAGATCGAACGCGGCGTCCACGCACGCGTCCGTCGCGCGCAGCGTCCCGCTGACAAAGGCGCGCGCGTTCTCGTCCTCGATGCGCTCGGGGAGCACCACCACCCACCCCTGACGAGTACCGATCGACACGAGCGTCGCCGTCGTCGCGAGTGCCCTGAGCGCGGACCCGATCAGCGCGCTCATGCGCGAGCGGCGACGCGATCGGACGCACGACGCGTTGTCCCGCGCGTCGTGACTCATCGCCGCTCGAGGACTCGGCGGGGACTCGGCGCGCGATGACGACGACGATGCGCGCGATGACGATGACGACGACGACGACGCGCGCGACGAGGTGGACGACGCGGTGCGGACGCGCGGTGCGAACGGCGGCGGCGCGTGCGCGTGCCGACGCGGATGACGTCGTCGTGTCGAGACGAGAGGCGCTGCGCGCGACGCTCGCGGTGGTTCTCGGCGCGCGCGCGCTCGAGGGGGGAGAGGCGACGGCCATGTTTAACGCCGATCTCGATAAGCCCATCGAGGACGGACCGAGGGCGATCGCGGTGGTGATGGCGTCGCGTCTCGCGCTCGGGGACGTCTCGCGACAAAACGACGAGTTTCGGGACACGTGCGAAGCGCCGGTTTTCGACTGCGACCTGTCGCAGTTGAACGTAAAGACGTCGAGTCGAGTGAGTGGACCGTTGCGTCGGGCGCTGCCGACGCTGACCGACGTGTACGGGGCGGATCCGTACGCGGTGGACGACGGTGCGTGTGTGAAGACGAGCGAAGCGAACGAACCCGAACCTCGCGCGCCGAAGGCACGGAGACTGACCTCTGAACGCAGTATTGCGATCCGTGAGCACGCTCGAAGCGATCTTTAAGGCGAACAACGCCAGGGTGAAGGTTGATTTTAAGGGTGGACCGGAGATGATTAATTTGATTGAACGCGGCTTGGACGACCTGTTTCGAGACCTGCCGCCGGACGCCGTCGAGGCGGGACGCGCGATTTTGGATGGGTGTGATTTGACCGTGAACGCGGCCGCGGACGGGGACTTGGAGTGTCGCATCGCGCGCGCGGTGGCGCAAAAAGCGCGACCGACCGGAGGACAATCGTGATGAACGTGGCGATAATTTATTTTTTGTGTAGACGTACGTAGAGTGTGTTCTTATTGTTGTTGTTATTGCGGAAGTAAGTTTGTTTCCCGATCACGCCACCGTGAAGCTCGGCGTCGCGAGATTAATGACGGTGGACTTGACCTTTGTCATCACGTTGATGCTATTCGTTATGCCTTGACTACCGATGCCGGAGTCCTTCACGCCTTGGAACGGGAAGTGGTCGGGACCGCGAGCGGGCGGACCATTGATCTGGACGGTACCCGTCTCCATGGCGTCGCTGATTTGGATGGCACGATCGATGTCCTTCGTGAACACGCATCCTTGCAAGCCAAATCTCGAGTTGTTGACCAACGTGAGCGCCTCCTCGTCGGATTTGACGCGCACGACTGGAAGCACCGGGCCGAAAGGTTCTTCCCAGCAAATCTTCATATCGTGCGTGATTTTATCGATCACGAGCGGCCAGATGAGATTATCCTCTCTTTTCCACTCTTGGCAAAGCTTCGCGCCCTTACTCTCAGCGTCTACGACTAAGGACTGGATGAAGTCAGCTGAGCTCTTGGACACGACGGCGGTGATGGTGGCGTCGTCTTCGGGTAAGCCGACGCTTAATTTCGCAATCTGGTCATTCACCTTTTGCAAAAGTTCGTCCGCGATTTCCTCATACACCGCGACGAGTTTCACCGCCGTGCATCGCTGTCCACTGTATGAAAATCCACCCTTGACGATGCTCTTCGCCGCCAAATCCAAATCGGCGTCTGGCAAAACGATGCACGCATCCTTACCGCCGAGTTCCGTTTGTAAAGCCACCATGCCCGCCTTTTGCGCGACCCGCACGCCGGTTTCACCTCCAGTGAACGAAATCCCATTCACTTCCGGGTGTGTCGTTAGGTAATCGCCGATTTCACCGCCTCGTCCCGTCACCGCCTGCACGACGCCCGCCGGGAACCCAGCCTTGATGAAACACTGAATCATCTTCAGCGTCGCCGTGCACCCCTGCGTCGGCGGTTTCACCACCACGGCGTTCCCCGCGATGAGCGCCGGCGCAATCTTACTCACGCACAGATTCACCGGATAGTTGAACGGCGGAATGCACAACACGACGCCCACCGGCACCTTGCTCGCCAGGCACAGCTTATTTCTCGAATTTCCTGGAAAACTATCGCTCATCAACAGCTTCCCCTCCCCCAGCAACCGCACCCCCTCTTCCGCGGTGTAATCGATCAAATCCGCCGATCGCACAACCTCCGTCATCGCGTCCTTCGCCCCCTTGGCCACCTCTCGCACGAGCGCCTTTGCCATCGGCTCCTTGCGTTCGCGCATGAGCGTCGCCGCCCGATGCAACAGCGTCGCTCGCTCGTGCAAGGGCGTGCGCGCCCACGACCTCTGCGCTCGACGCGCGCACGCGAACACCTCATCCACCTCCGTCGTCGAGCACGCCTGAAACGCGCTCTCCCGTCGGTTCCCTCGGCTCGGGTTCAGCGTCTCGCACGTCGACCCCGACGCGGACGCCCGCCACGCGCCGTCCACGCAGTACCGCAGCGTTCCACACGTCTCCGCGACGTCCGCGTAAAAACGCTCGTCGTCCTCCCCCCCCATCGCGGACCTCACGAACGCCCGCGCGCGCGTCACCGCCGCGAATCCCACCAATCCGAATCCGCGCCCGATCCCCGGCGGCGCCCCTCGCGCGCGCGCCGCGCGCGTCGACGCCGTCGCGTCCCTCGCGCGCGCCCGCGCCGGCGCGCGCTCGATGAACGACGTCGATCGGTGGCAAAAAAATCCACCGTCGATTTCTCGTCGCGCGCGTCGACGTTCGACGTTCGACGTCGCGCGCTCGACGTCGCGACGTCGTCCCGCGCTCGACGCGACCGGTACACTCGTTCGTGTCCGTATGGGATTTTCGTAAAGACGTAACGCTCGTTCGATCGTCCCTCGACGCGCGCGTCGTTCCGCGACGCGCGCGAGGCGGAGGCGGCGTCGAGCGCGATCGACCGCGATAGGATATATTTTGATCCATCGCGTCGGACGCGTGACGCGCGCGAACGCGCGAGGGGTGACGCGCGCGTTCGCGCGTCATCATCATCGCGCGGCGGTTACGGTGGCGACGGATTGATTGATTTCTCGATTTCGTTAGTCAGAGGGTGGACGTCGGGATGGTTCGCGGCGCCGTCGCGAGGAAAGGGTCGTTGTGGGCGTGCGCGTTGCGAGAGGGATCGTTGGATGATTTATACGACGACGCGGCGAAGACGCGGACGCGCGTGGAGACGACGGCGAGAGCGCTTCGAGTCAAACTCGTGGATGACATTTGCCGACGCGCGTCGAGACGAGAGGGCGGGGACGGTGGGACGCGCGCGAGGGGAATGAAGGCGTCGGAACGAGATGACGCGCGCGTTGAGCGCGTGGGGGAATCCGCGCGACGATTGGCGATGGCGGCGGTGGTGAATGATGACATCGGTGAGGACGTCGCGAGACTCGAGGCGGCGGTGGCCTTCGTGTTGGAGTATTGCGCGGAGATCTTACGACCGACGACCGGGGAAAAGGCGGCGATGCCGCCGTTGGGAACGCACGTTATTCGTCGCGTGTCGCCTCCGAGCGATGAGACGCTGAGCGCGTACTTTCAAGAGCGATGTTCATTCGTTAATTCAGACGCGTCTCTCACCGCCGATCACTTCGTCGACGGCGCGCGTCAGCGCGTGCACGCGAGCGCGAAGATTTCCGCGCGTCCGCGCGTCGTGAGCGTTGGGTCGACGGTGGTCGTGCACCTCGATGCGCCGCCGTCGTCTGAGACGTCGCGCGCGCACGGCGTGCGAGACGGATGTTGTTTCGTGGAATTTCGAGGGTGCTCGGGACATCCAGATTACCTCAGGAGACGCTCGACGACGCCGGACAAAGACGCGGAGGTGTTTGAGTTTACTTTACCGTCCATTCGAATCACCGGGTTGGCGCGAGGGTGGCCCACGGCGGAGCTCGTCGGCGACGTCGTCGTCCGCTCGACGTCGTCGTCCGCCAAGGCGTCGCTCAAATTTCGAGAGTTTGACGTGGACGCGTCGCCGTCGTTTCGAAACATCGTCTCCGGAACCATCGCGTCGGATTCAAAGACGGTGAGTCGATTGATTCTCGGGACGTGGGACACGCGCGTGCTCCTCGGTGAGGTGTCGCGAGACGACGCGCGCGCCGAGCGAGAAATCATCCTGTGCGGAGACGCGACGCCGCTCACGACGGCGACGGGCGCGCAGAGCGTGCTCCCGGCGTTGCGAGATCCCGCGGTGATGGCAAACAGGCGGTTGTGGCACACCATCGTGGAGGCGATGCGCGCGGCGAAGATTCGTGAACCCGAACGTTCGGCGACGCGAGAGATCTTGGGCGAGACGCCGCCCGTCGGCGTCGCCGAAAAGATGGCGGAGGGCGCGCACATGACGTATGAGCTCGCCGTCATCGTGGCGGACGCGCCGCCGGCGGACGAGGCGCCGCCGTTACCGAGATACTGGAATCCACGACCGAACGCGGACGAAGACGGACACGATTGATTGATTGAATGATTGATTGAATGATGGAATGAATTCACAGTACTGTACACGAATCGAATCGAGCGCTACACGAATCGAAGCAAACGCACCGCGAACCGTCCCTCTTTTCTCGCCGGACGAATGTCTTGAACCTCAACGCGACCTTTCCCGCGACACGAGATGACATCCCCGACGCTTAATTCATGTCTGCCCTTCGTCACTTCTCTCCAATTCACCTTGACGTCGCCCGACGCCACGTGGCTCGCGAATTTCGAACGCGAAACGCGAAACCCGGCGCTCCCGAGGGCGTCCAACCGAGTCGACGCTTCGGACGTGTTGATCTCCTCCACCTTGGGTGTCGGCACCCGTAACTCGGACACGTCCACCTCGCTCGCCGTCACCTTAACCGTGCGCACCGACGTCAACGCCGTGGTTAAAAATTCACACATCTCCGGCGTCGTCATGACGTCGGCGCCGCGTTCGCCTCGAATCAATATGTCGCCAATCTTTTCTCTCGCGATTCCCGTCCCCAATATCGCCCCTAAAAAATCTCGGTGCGTCGCCGCGTCAAACATAAAGTTACCCTCCACCCGCAGCGCGCGCACGGTGGTCTCCATCGCCTCATCATCGACGCTCTCCGCCCGCGTCATCGTCGCGCGCCGTCGCTCCGCCGACGAAAATCCTCCCCACGCGCGCACCACCACCTCGTCTCCGCACACCGCGCGCACCGCCTCCTCCACCGACGCCATCGCCCCCGGGTCTAAAAATCCCGTCGTCTCCGGCGTCCATCGATCCCGCGCGCGCTCGGCGCGTTCGACAGCGCGCGCGACTTCGTCGCGATGGTGTGGGTCCGAGCGACGAATGACGGCGTCGACGTCGGCGGGTGTCGCCTCGGGCGGGGTCGTGGGGACGCGGGAACGACGGAAATTCGATCGGTCTCGCGGTCGACGTCGCGCGAGGACGAGCGCGGGGACGCGTCGCGCGAGAAGGCTGCGCATGATTGATTGACGACGCGCTCGGCTCTGAGGCGGCGACGCGATACGCGTGCGTATTCATGAAGACGCGTTCGGGGCGGTGTTGAGGCGAACGACGCAATCGTACACCTCGGCGTTGAGTCTGCGAGCGTTGATCTCGCTCTTCACCATGGCGAGGGAGAGCACGTCGACGCCCGGGTACATGTACCCGGCGGCGTTCCAGTTGGATTCGAGCGACCGACCCATGCCGTCGAGGACGACGAGCCAGTCGCTCGGGGACGCGTCGGTGGAGGAGACGTACGATGCGAGCGCGGTGGAGACTCGGGAGAGGTCCAGAAGGGTGGAGGTGGCGCCCGAGGGGAGGCAGCGCACGCGATCGCGCGCGATGAGGTCGCGGAGGACGGCGTCGGCGTCGGCGCACGAGGATACGAAGAGACGTAATTCTTCGTACGTGATGTCGTTCAACGCGGCGGATGAATTGGCGACGAGGGCGACCTCGGTGTGAGGGTTGGTGGAGGCGAGGTGTCGGGCGAGGAGAACCATGCCCATGGTGTCCGCACCGGCGTTGTCGCAGAAGATTAGGACGCGAGTCCACGGCGCGTCGCCGCGGAGACGCGACTCGACGGCGTCGAAACTGTCAAATCTCCATCCGTTTTCCGGTCGCACCACTTTTGCCTGTGCCTTGGCGAACGTCGCGAATAATTGCGCGGCGTCTAAATTGAATCGCTTCTGTTCATCCTCTGGGAAATCGCACGCCGTTTGCTCGACGTCGCAAAACGCCACGTTTTGCACCGCCGCCGCCGCGCCGGCGTCGAATAAATTCCCAGCCAACGCCGCCTCAATCACCGCGCACAGGCGCTCGCGCGATCCCTCCATTCCATCGATCGCCCGACACATCTCCGGGTACAGCGCCAAACAAATCTCATTCTCGTTCGCCTTCAATCCTAAAAACATATCCTCCAATCCGCATAGTCGCAATAGACGCTCCTTCTCCTCCACCATATCCATCAGCGTGTCCCCGACCCCTCGCTCGCTCGCCGCGCCGTCCTCTCGCTCGACCGCGTCTCGAAGATACCTCTCATACATCTTCTCGAATCGCTCGTACTTGGCCACGTACGATTCATCCTCTCGCAAATACGCGCGCGTGCGTTCCGCGTTGGCGACGTGACTCGGAATCTGTCCCAACAACAGCGCCACCCACGCCTCTCGCGCCTCTCTCGACGTCTCGCACGCGTCGCACACGCCCGGAGACACGTGCGTGTACGCGCGCGCGTCGTCGAGGAGCGGCAGCGGCGTCGTCGACGCGTCGGCGGCGATCGCGGCCGCCGTTATCCTCTGTCGGCTCGCGCGGGGCGTCGACGGGGACGCCGTCGTGCGACGCGGAAGAGCGTCGCGGGGCGCGCGAGCGCGCGCGGGGGCGGTGGCGGCGCGTGCGGCGAGCGACATGACGCGCGCGCGGTCGCCGAGGCGAGGTGTGTGGGTCGACGGGGGTCGTCGTCGTCGTCGTCGTCGTCACAATCAAAGCGAAAAGCCGTCTCAACTCTCCAACGCGACGATGATCGAGTGAACGATGACGCGCTTGACGAGTATGGCGACTATGGCGGCGACGAGCGACCACGCGGTGACGTCGAGCTGACGCTTCGTCTTGGCGAGTTCTTCGGCGCGCGCGGCGACGCGCGCGCGACGCTCGGTGGCGTCGACGGGCGTCACCGGTCTGGGCGGATCCTCGTCCTCGTCGCCTCGAGCGACGTCGACGTCGTCGCGCTCGCCGTCCCGCGTCGGTTGCGTCTCGATCGTCTCGTCGACGTCGACCACGGGCGCGGGCGTCGCGAGCGACGGCGATTCGCTCGCGTCGTTCGCCGCGCGGCTCGTCTCCGGAGCGTTCGCGTCGTCGTCGCGCGCCTCCGCGTTCCCGTCCTCCTCGCGCGCGTCCGCCTCCCTCACCGCGGTCTCCGCCTCACCACTCCTCTCCGCATCCTCTCTCGCCTCGTTCCCCAATTCCTTTCGCATCACGCGCTCCATCCGCTCTAACATTCTATCGTGCACGCTCGCGCTCAGCGCGCGGCGCGCCTCGTTCCCGTGCGTAAACGTCGGCTCTCTCGCTCGCCAACTCCTTTCCGCCAACTCTCGGCGCACGTCGTCGCTCCAATCCAACGACCCGACCGCACCCTCGGGCGGGGTCGGGAAAAACGCCCGTATCGCCGTCAGCGCCGCCCGTATCGACCAGCTCGGTTGCCACTGCTTTGGGTGGTGCTGCGAGATGCTCAGACAAATCTTCGTGTTCGTCTCGAATCGTCCGTTCGGCGTGAGCAGCACGAACGACGGCGGTTTGAAAGGATACTCCGGAGGCAACACGATGCGCCCGTGGTAGATGCCGCGCTCGAACGGCGTGCCCGGAGGTCCGAAGAGGGCAAAGTGCCAATCGAAGATGTCATCCTCGGACGGTTCGGCGACGAAGGTTTCGTCCTCGCGCGCGCTCTCCGCGAGCTCGCGGATCTCGCGGAGGATGCGCTTGACGCTGGGGGAGTTGGCGTTGGCGCGCGCGGCGTTGGACGGGCCGGGATCGTCGGACATGAAGAAGGGCGCGCGGTGTCTCGGCGCGAAGAGAAAATGAAATGGATCGACGCGTCAGATTGTGACGGGTCCCGGTCGGCCCCGGGCGAGGGGATGTCGACGGAGGCGTACCCGCACGCGGTGGGTGACGTCGTGCGCGGCGTCGTGCGCGGCGTGCGTCCGTTCGGGGTGTTCGTGCGCGTGGACGGTGCGCCGGCGCGTGGGAAGGATGCGCTCTTACATCGGGACAATTGCGGCGACGACGTGCGATTCAGCGCGGACGACGACGATGAGGCGATCAAACACGCGCTCGAGTATTTCTTTCCGATCGGGAGCGGGGTGTACGCCAAGGTGACGAGCGTGCGAGAGGATGACAAGCGTCCGGGAGAGTGGCGCGTGTCGCTCGACGCGAGCGCCGCCGACCAAGAGACGGGGGCGGATTTAGACCCGGACGGGACGAAGATGCTCGAGAGAAGACGCTCCCGGGCGGACGATGGCGCGAATGGAGGCGGTGGACGCCCGAGGTTCGGAACCGGGGACGGTGGGAACGCGAGCGGCGCGCCCGCGTTTCACCCAGAGTTGCATAAAGTGTACAAGGGTAAGTGTCGCTCGGTGAAGCCCGTGGGCGTGTTCGTGGAAATAAGAGGGTTCAGACGGGGAGGGTTGGTGCACAGATCGCAGATTTCGCAGTACTTGGACGTGCCGAGAGACGTGGACGACGAGGAGAAGATTTCAATAATCTCTGGCGTCGTCGCTGAGGGCGACGACGTGTGGGTAAAAGTCGTCGACGTCGAGCGACAAGACGGTGGGCCGCCGCGCGTGAGTCTTTCGATGAAAAACGTGGATCAGGGAACCGGGGAAGATTTGGATCCGAATAATCTGAGTTACGATCCCCCGTTCAGAGGCGGTGGCGGCGGCGGGTACGGGGATAGGTATCGTCCCGTCGGTGCCGACGCGGGAGAGACGGTGCAAGCGGGCGCGATCCAGTGGGGGCACCACGCTGGAGATGTGAAACAGTACGGCAGCGGTGGTAAGCAGTACGAACTTCTCTTGGACGGCGAGGGCGACGCCGAAGCCGGGGAACGCGCCGCCGCGCCGTCGGGCATGATGTTCGGTAGCGGAGAATTCGTCAACAGGTTGCGAGCCGAGGGCGGGTCGCCGAGTCGCGCACGCGAGGACTCGAAGAAGCGCAAGAAGGAGAAAAAGTCGAAGAAGGAGAAGAAGAGTAAAAAGTCTTCCAGGAGAAAGCGCAGCAAACGCGATTACTCGAGTGATTCGTATTCGAGTGATTCGTATTCGCGATCGTACTCGCGATCGCCGAGGCGAAGGTGAGAATTTGTGTAGATGCATAGAACATGGAATAATAGAAATAAATAACCCAATCATCTTGGCGCAGCTAATGCTACTTGTTTTGCACCACTGTTAATCGCTTGCTCGAAGGAATCATCCGAATCGGAGTTCCGGAGCTCATCAGAGTTCCTTTTGTTCCTTGCTCGTTTTGGTAGACTTGTTCGACTTTTTCTTGCTCTTCGGAGCCTTGGCCTTTTCCTTTGTCTTTTCGTCTTCCTGTTCCGCCTTTTCGTCGTGATAGTAATCATTCTCCTTGGGCTCTTCCGCGGTAAAATCCACGGACGCGTCGCACGTCGCGCTCACGTTGCGACACAAGAACTCCTCGACGTTGGTCTCGTTGATTTTCTCATCGTACACTGCGGATTGCAACGTCTCCTCCGATTCCTCGATGACACGATGACAGTACCCGATGATCTCCTTCTTCATCTGTTTGCCTCGCTCCTGTCTAATCTTTTTCACCGGATTCGGCGGGATCCGCCAACGGTTCGTCTCCTCGTGAAACTGATACTCGCCGACGTCGTCGTCGCACACTGATTCGAGAATCTCCACGAACCTCAACTCGCTCGTCTTGTACGAGATTCGCTTCCCGTACCGCTTCCCACGGCTGTCCAATCGTCCCCGCATGTCTACCACCTTTTGATCGGCGCTCTCGGCGTCCTCACGAAGCGCTCGCGCGAGAGATTTACCGACGGCTCGACACGCCGAGCATTTGCCTTCGATCGCGCGGGCGACGTTCGCGCACGCGGCGACGAGAACAAACGCCAACGCGCGTCGCGCGAGACGGGATCGAGACGAAACTCGTCGAGTCGTCGTCATGATCGCGCGCGCGTCGAGTCGCGAGTCTCGATGCGTCCACAGATGAGGACAAGATGTCATCGCCACTCGACGTGATGGGATTTTCGAGCCCGAGAGCTAGTATTATGAGTGCGCTATTACGAAAGCTATCTATGCGCGCGTGCGGTGTGCGCTAATGGATGATGGTTCATGCGGTTCTGTGCGCGTCTGATTGCGCGTGTCGTCGCACCCGTTCGTCCCACGATGTGCGAGAGAGCGATCGGTGCGCGATGGCGTCGCTCCACGGATTTTTGTTTTTCGCGGCGAGCCTTCGCTCGCGGCGCGCTCTGAAGTTTCGTTGGAGCTTTAACACGATGAGAAGGACGGCGAGCGACACCGGTTCACCGTTTAGGTCGCGTAATTGTAGTCGCGAAAAGCTCGGACCGCCGCTCAGGGCCGAGAGTTCTCTGACGAATTCAGACTCGAGGACGTCGTCTTCGTCGTCAGAGTGTTGCCTGGACGCTTTTTTCACCCGATGACGAACGCGAGCTCGCACGCGATGGAGTGACGCGCGTTTTGCGGCCTTGCGTTCTTCTTCGAGTTCTAAACGAATCTCGCGAGGGAGATACTCGGTGTTCACCCCCATCGCTCTCGCCGTGACCGACTGCAAGAGTTCCGTGTAGTGAATGTATCGCGCCCCGTCCGGCAGGTGAAGCGAACGCACAAAGTTGAGCATGCCCAAGTCGCTGATGCGCTTACCCTTCATCCCGAGCGGTGGTGGCGTGGAGAGGATGACGCCTCGAATGTCCACCGGATTGATGAAACCAGTGAGATCGGGATCGAATTTTTTCCACACGCGTCGGAACGATTTCACGTCGCTCGGCGTCACCTCTTGGTTTTCGGAATTCTTTTGACTCCACGAATAATTGTCGAGCACAACGGCGATGAGAAGGTTGACGATGATGAAGGAGGTGAAAGTGACGAAACTGACGAAATAGATGGGCGCGAAGGAATTTCCGCAACACGTGCCGATGGCGCAATCCACCGATGAGTCGCAGTCATGTTGGTTCATGCAGTCGTACATGATCTCTTGCCATCCCTCGCCGGTAAGCGAACGCAACAACACGCCGAGGGAATTTTCAAACGTCTTAAAATTTGTGTGCGTATTGAGCGCCGGACCGTACGCGAGTTTTCCGAAGAGCCGTACGCCCAGGATGGCGTAGATGAAGAATAAGAGCGCCAAGAGTAACGAAATGTTGCCGAGCGCGGGAATCGTCATGACGAGCGTTTGGAAGAGCGTGTTGAGCGATTTCCACTTCTTGACCATACGAAAAATTCTGCAAATGCGCAAGGCACGGAATGCGCTTCCACCCTGTCCGGACTCCATGGCGATGCCGACGATGGACGTGGAGACGACTAAAAAGTCGAAAACGTTCCACCAAGATGTAAAGTACAACTTGGGGAAAAAGGCACCGAGCTTTAATATCGCCTCCAACGTGAAGATAGACGTGAAAATCAAATTCAGAATCTTTAGCGCCATCGCCTTGTCGCCGCTGTCACCCGCTGTTTCTGTCATGAGAACGATTGTATTGACGACGATCGTCCCGAGGATGAAGGTGTCGAAACGCCAATCCGTCACCAATTTGAAAAAGGCTTTGCGCCACTTCTGCGCGGGAGGTTTTTGAAAGAAAGAAACCTTGACGCTGAATCTCTTGTTTCGATGCTGTGCGACCCATCGTGCTTGCGAATCGGTCATAATCGATCGCGTCAATGACGACGTTGAAATTTTCAAAAAGTTGTCAATGACGATGCCGATGCACATGTTGAACAAGAAGAAATTGGACAGGATGATGAATGCCATGAAGTACCACACGAGCTCGGGGTTTTTGTCTCGCATTGGCGCGCTGTCTGCATCCACAGAGTCGACAGCGTTGAACATGGTCACTGTCCATCCCTCCCCGCCTGTCGTTTCGAATAAAGTCAACAACGCCCGCGGGAAAGAGTCAAAGTTACTGTCCGCACTCTCCCATCGACGCTTCATGAGATGCGAAGATTGATAGAGGCCGACGCAACTCGCCTCGACGGTCACCGAAGGATCGTTGCACGAAGACGTGAGGACATCCCACATCCGCGGAGCCGTGACGTTTCGCCACGCGTCGACGCACTCTGTACGGGTGAGGATGCGATCATCGGAACATCTCTTAAATTTACCCATGAAGAGGGACATTCCCGTGATGGCGAATATAATCCAAACAATGAAACATACCAAGAGTACGTAAACCAAACTCGGTATCGACGCTATGATGGCGTTTATGACCACCTTCAAGCCTTGTACGCGTCCGAGGAGTCTCAGCGGACGCAATACTCGCATAGCTCGTAACGAACGAACCCATTTCAGATTCGCGCTCGAGCCCAGTCCCATGCCCAATAGTCCTAAGAAAACAATGGTTCCATCGAGCACGTTCCATGGATTCTTGACGTATGCACCGCTGTCTTCGTTGTAAAAACCCAAGGCGATGCACTTCATGACCATCTCAAGAACGAACGCGGATGTGAAACAATAATCAAAGATGGCGCTTGTCTTCTCAAAACTCTTCTTCTCCAGATTGGCCGGAGTCTCCCACACCATGAAAAGACTCGAAACTACAATCAACACGAGAATAAGTGTGTCGAAGCGCTTGTCATCGGTAATCATGAAGCAAACTCTTCGCACTGGGTGACTCGGAGGAAACAGACCGAAGAAACTCGCGCACTGAAATCTTTCAAGTGGGAGTGTGTTGAGCGCGCCTGATCTCTTTCTTTTCTCGCCCGATGAAGAACCGGCTGCGTTACCTGAGGTTTGCCCTTGAATTAATTCTCTCGCTTTCCTCAAGCGCAGATCTTCAGCTCTCGCAGCAGATCTTCTCTTTTCTCGCTTCAGTAACTCGTGAGCCAATTTGGCGAACCGTTCGTACACTTTTACAGTCTCGGCGTTTTCACTTTCAACGGACTCTCGACTGCGCAAGCTATCCGATCTGGTGAAACGCAATCCCTGAAACACGGAAAAAATCCCCTTTCCGCCTTTACCATGGTTTGCTTCTTCCTCCATGAGTTCTTCGTCCAGCAATTCCTTACGATTATCAAAATTGCTGAGCAAAATGGCAATCAACGAATTGACGACGATGAAATCGCCAAGCACAAGAACGATAATGAAGTATATGAGTGCGTATCGAGACGTTGTATACATCGTATCGAACGCAACGAGTGGCCAATCTTCGTGGGTAATGACTTGCATGACAGTCACAAGCGCTTGGTTGAAAGTATCAAAATGTGTCCGCGGCTTTGGATCTATCTCGCAGTAGTTTCCGCCAAATAATTGCATTCCAACAAGAGCGAATATCAGAACGAAAACACAGAGAATAACAAGAAAACTCGACAAATCAACCAGCGTCTTCCATAATGTTTTAAGCGTCGCCTGTAAAGACTTCCACGAACGAATCAGTTTCAGGATTCGGAAAACGCGGAATGCACGGAGGACCGTGAAGTTTGAAGATGCTTCACCAGCATTCATTGCCAATTCAACGATTGAGACGACGACTACTCCCGCATCCAGCCAATTCATTCTGTCTCGCATGTAACCCCGAACACCGAGAGCACACACCTTCAAAGCTAACTCCGCCATGAAAATGGCAGTGAAGACGAGATTGATGATTTCCAATGTCCTGGCATAAGTGTGAGACATACCATCATACTCCAATGTCAGCGTCAGCGTGTTCAGCAAAATGATTCCATTAATGCCGATGAAAAAGTATAAACTATCAACCACTTTGGCTGCTTTCGGCTGAACGAAGTTCTTCACGCCTTCATACCAACTTTTCAGGCTAACACGCACTTCGTCAATATCGTCTAATCTGTTCGGTTCTCTCTCAGTGCTCGAGCTAGTGTAGCGCATCAGTCTCCTAAAACCCACTTCGATGAAGGAAGATGCATTGCGCTTGTTTTCGTTCGCCACCCTTTTCAGCTCAGTCACGACGTTCGCGTCGTAGACCATGGTGATGATGGCGAGCGCCAGATTCAACATAACAAACGAACCAAAGAAGATGACTGGAATGAACCACACAACTGAGGCTGGTGACACTGAATCCGTTAAGAAGAACCAAACGGGCGACCAATACTCCAGTGTTATGGTCTCGAAAATGACTAGCCACGACCACCACACGGTATCGAAACTCGTGTAACCAAAGTTTGGATTTTCAAACGGCAAGCACTCTTGCCCGGCGTGACACCTATTCTGTGCGCGCGTGCCAGTACCGCATACACGCATTTTGTTTGATCGCAGGAGAATGGCGTCACCGCTCGTGCGTTCAATACACTTCACGAAATGTTGCGCTGTATAACTTTCACACGGCGCGTTCGCCGGGAGAATGTCATAACACCTATTCTGTAGTTTTCCCGAGAAGAATTGAACTCCTATGATGCCAAAGATGCAGAAAAACATGAGGACGAACACGACTACGTTCGCCAAGAGAGGTAGCGATTTCAGCATGGTCTCGATCAATAATCGAAGTGAAGGAAACATACTTATCGTCCTCAGTGGACGCAAGATTCTCACTATCCGCAGTGTAGACAGGCTCGAACCGCCACCCGGTAAGAGAGCGATGATCGAAATCGCGACGATGAAAAAATCCATCAAGTTCCACGAGTCTCGTAGATACGCCCCCGAATGCTTCACGTCACGCGGTCCGATGACGCCGAAAGCAATCATCTTCATAATGGCTTCCAGCGTAAAGAGAACTGTAAATGGTATTTCGCTCTTCTCCACGGCGTCGTTCCTTGATCCCTGCGACGAAAACATCCCGCACCCTTTACCATCTCTACGGTCGGGTTGGCTCAAGCACAATAGCAATGTGTTCACGCCGATGGCTCCTAAAACGAGCCAATCGAATCCTTTTGTCTCCACAACACGAGAACAAAATCTTCGAATGGGATTATTCATCTTAAACAATCCGAACGACTTTTCCACGTACACCTTCTGCACGGATCCCTCCGTCAAACTACCATCAGATTCTTCCGTCTCGGAATCTTCTCCTAACGCCATCCTCGCCGCGATAACTGTCGACGAGCGCTCTCTCCCACTACGCGTGTGCTCGCCTAAACGATGCAACATCGTGACGCTGTGCTCACTCTGCTGCTGCACGTCGTCGTTTGACGTTTCGCCGTCGTTCCTCTCGTCTCGCGACGAACCTATTCGAAAGTAATTCGCCTCGTCGTTATCCGAATCAGATTCTAAATCAGATCCATACGACGCCGATTCATCGACAGAATCTCTCTCCTCTTCCGAGGTTTGCGCGCTTTCCATCTCGTGCTGTCCAGCCGTGAGCGCCACGAGCTTTGACGTCGAGGCCATCCCTTCGTTCGTCCCCATCGCGCCCGCCGGGGCCGACAATCGGTCCCATCCCGCCGACGTCGAGCTCTGACGTGCGACGCGATTCCTCCACGCGGGCGTCGCTTCGTCCGTTCGGTCCCGTCGCTCGCGAGATGCGTCCTCCTCACGAGCGCGACAATCATCAACGATCGGGTCGCTGGTCACGGCTGCGGAATCGTCGGTCTCGCCGTCGGTCTCGCCGTCACTCGCGGCCGCGGGAGGTCTGCGCCTGCTCGCACGCCAGGGCATGACGCGCCCGTCGGAGAGCTCACCCGCCGCGACCACGCCACGTCGCGCAGTGAAGCGTTCACCGTCTCTCCCGCGATTGCGGCTCGCCACTCGCCACTGGAACTTTTTATGAAGAAAGAATAAATATACAAAACATACACCTAAAGTCCGAAAAAGAACCTTTATCATTCGACATCATTCGGGTGATAATCGCAGGTTCTCCAACGCCGGTCGCGACGACACCTCGCGTCGCTCGATCACCCGCGTCGTCGAGTGGTCGCCGGCGCTTCGTCCGCGCACGAACTTTTCGCCTCGAGCCGACGTCTCAATAGCCCGCGAAGAGTAACGCGCATTCGTCAACAGAATTGGATTTGGATTGACGAGCTGGACGGGAATGCATGCGGGCCGACAGTGCGCCGCGAACGCCGCACGGCGGTAGGAAATTGGAGGAGGCGTATTTTGCCACGGGTGCGAACGCGTTCCTGGAGCAGGCGATGGCGAAGGCGGTGGAACCGCACGGGTCGGTGGAATTGGGCGCGCTGAGCCCGAGACGGAGCGCCGGCGCTCGCCGGCAAGTGGGCGTCGCGAAAAGAGGGGTCGGAAGTGCGCGAGGGATGCATCAAGGGAAACATTCGAAAGAGAGAACGTGCGTGCGCGTGCGTTGGGATTCAGAGAATCCGTACGCGACATCCTTTCTGGAACTTTTGGATGTGTTTTGGGACTGTCACGATCCCGGACACGCGCCGATTGACGACTTGCACGCGTCGGTAGTTCTTGTGACGAACGATGAACAGCGAGAAGCGGCACTTCGGAGCGTCGAGAAAGTGAGCGAGGTGTTTTCAGACGAAGTGTTGACGCGGGTGGAGTCGGTGCACGATTTCGCGTTCATACCCGCGCCCGAACGACTTCAGCGGCGGTTGCAGCGCGCGTCCGAAGACGCCGGTTCGGGGAGAGAGGGAAGCTCCTGTGTGGGGAGCACGAGCGAGTATAGTCCGAATGGTAGCATGGTAGAGTCGGCAAAGGGATCATCTCAGTCGACAGCGCTGATGAGGGTCACGAGCGCGGTAAAGTGGGTGTTTGATTGGATAAAAGTCATCGTCGTGCATTTCATAGCATTGCTTCTGCGAGGACAAGAAAATGATCGTCTCCGCGCGTGAGTCGGTGAGTTGTATATCTAGCGGTACTTAAAACTGGTCTACCCGCACTACTTCCTTTAAACCGCGATCGCGCGAACTTGTTCGAGCTTTTTGAGAATCTCTCCCGGCGTCCTATCCATCTCTTCCGCGATTCTTCGTTGGACATCCGCTGGCAACGCGCCAAACTGTTCGCACAAGTCACCGTCGATGACATTCTTGACGGGAGCGTAGTACGATCTAAACGCCATGTGATCACGCCCGACGATAGACGGTGACTCCTGACGCATGTGCATTTCTAAGTGAGTGAAAAATTCAACGTCTGATCGCGTGAGGAATGGTATCAGACACCCGACGCCGCCCATAAACGTGCCGTACATGATGAGTTCGACGCCCCCGGGTTGAAGCGCACCCTTGGTGAGAGCGCAGACAGTTTCACCGATGTACGTCTGCGCGGTTGTTTCTGATTTATTCGGCGCACCGTTCAGCACACCCTGTGAGTAAATATTCTTACCACCGGTCGGATCATCATCCATGTCCTCGCTCACGTCCTTGGGTAACCGATTAATGAACACATTTCCAAACTTATCAGCGCCCGCAAGCGTATCGTAGTCCAGCGGTAAAGTCGCCGTGATGTAACGCGGTTTGGTGTCATCCGCAAAAATGTAGATGCTCCCTTCATCTGACTTGTACTTGACAAAGTGGATCGATTCTTGAACGTCACCCGCGTAGATTCGATCACCGGCGGCGTGCAACTTGGTGATAAAGTTCGGAAAGTTTCTGTTCTCCACTTTACGCAAAAGCTTCTTCTTACCGAAATCGTACACGCGCAAGGCGTTGTTCACACCGGCGAGCAGATGACCCTTGTATCCGCACAACGCGCCAACCGGTCCCTCTGTGGGCGTCGAGTGAACCAAGCTCAACGTCTGGTTGTCGGTACCGTATCTGTACAAATGAATGAATCCACCGTCGCAGTTGCGCGGAGCGAACGTAAGATTTACAGCGGTACCAACCGCCAAGAACAGTTCGTTCGGGCCAGTTAAATAGACGTGACACAGACTGATCGCAGATTCGTTCTTTGCGAGTTCAAGAGTGAAGCATGTCTTTGCTTCCTTCGGGTCGACGATGCGCACACACGCCGCCCATGATCCTGGTTCACTCTTCGGCGCACCGAATTGCTCGATGGGCGCCATTGTCGCCTCCGCATCGCCATCTTCGTTGGCTTCCGGGGTCTCTTGAGTCTCAGGTCCTTGACGTTCGGCAAACGGAATCGTGCACTGGTCGCTCTCAATGAGAGCAATCATTTTTGTATCCGGATTCGCGCTCATCGCACGCGGTGTGTACCTCAACTTCACCGTCGTTTGATTGAAGTTCTCGCCAAGACGTTCGACACTCGCGATGCGCAGCGTCTGGTTGGATATAGCAACGACGCCTTCGGGGCATTGCTCGCTACTAAACGAGCAACCTTCTTCCATCGCAACGTATGAAATAGGCGCAATGACAAAAGTACCCTTCTCAGAGTAGCCCAACCACGGCCTCGTGGACAAAGCGAGAAGCGACGGCGTTCCTCTGACGTTCGTGCGTACCAGTTTCGGCGCGCGTGCACCGAGGAATCGCATACGCATGTCGCTCAATTGTCCCGAAACTTGATCAATCGTCGCTCGCATGAGCACACCATTGGCCATGCCTATGTTCAGCAACACGCTACCCTGAGTAGACTCCGTCGCCGGAGTTTCTAAGATTAACAGGCTCGATGGGGATGACCCTTTGAGAGCCTGCACTGCTAATGTTTGCAAGCAATCGTCTGGACTAAGACTCATGACGCGCACAGTTCCGTCGTATGAACCCATAGCGAGGAATCTATTGCGCAGAGCACCTTCTGGAACGGGGCCGATGTCCAAACAAGCGATGTCACCGTTCGTTTCCAACTTTTCTACTTCAATGAGTTGACCGGCGGAGTCGAGCTCAAAGTAAATCACATCACCTCCGGTGAGCGCTATGACGACTTGCTTGCTGTTGCACGTACACTTGGAAATCTGTTTCCTGCCTGGGGTACGCCATTCGTTGATGCGCTTATCCGCCTTGATGTGACGCAAACCACCCGGATGGATCTGGAGCAGTGACTCATCGCTCATCAAGCACACGTCGAGAGACGTGGTCGTACCTAGAATACCGCTATCGCTCACCTCGTTGACGGTGTCACCGATTGACAAAACCAACGTCGCGTTCAAGAATGAGACGACTATGTATGAATCATACTCTTCCGATGAACTCTTCTTGACGGTGAAAATTGCATTCGGCTGCCCAGGCAGTGGACTCATCGCCAACTCGCTCATGGCGATTCCTTGGCGTAAGATGCGAAGCGACGAGCGCGAGCCCGTACCGCAGAGCGTGTACAGTTGCGGCATGTCCTCTTCGGTCAAGTTGTGTGCCTGCATGTCTAGGATAGGACACATGCTTTCTATCGTATCGATCGGATACAAGTTTGTCAACGGTCTCGGATCGAAGAAAACAGGTTCGAAGCCCTCCTCGGTTTCCATTAGGGTCGCCGAGCTGCTCTCAACTGTGTCATCGTCTCCGATGCCGGCAAACTGATACAACGCGTGGTTACCGAACTCGCTCGCCGCGAACAAAAATCCAGTCTTCAAAACGCACATGCTGACGCACGGCGGAATAGTGTCGAAGTATTTCACTTTCACTTCGCTCACAGTTTCCCCAGAGAACTCTACGGAGAGCTTGTAAACGTCGCCGTACTCTGATTGCGCCAAAAAGAAGAATGAGTTCTTCGATCTATGGCCCGCAGAGGAGACGATCAACACGCCTCGATCTCCAGCTAGCGACGTTCGGCGCGGAATGACCGCTCGCACCTCATCGTGGTTCTGGTGCTTATAAATGATGAAGTTTTCACAGCACACGAGAACGCCACCCGGACCGTCGCTCCCACCGGGCACCGGAATGAGATGATTCGCCCCGTTATCGATCGGTTCGCTCCACTTACGAACCACGTGATTCAAACCCAAATCGAGTTCATAGTAGGTCAAATGCTTCTGTACTTCCGCCACAGCCTCTCCGCTCGGGTCGGCGTCGGCGTCCCCGTAGTCCAACTCGATGGCGGCGAAAATTGGGTTGTCCAACCCGCAGTCAAGCGCACACATGTGAAAAACGATCATGTGAGACTTATTCGCCTCCAATGGCGACGAAATCGTCAGGTTGGCTTCGTTATCTCTGTTCATGACGTACACAATCTTATTCTTTTCCATCGCCCCCAGACAAATTGCCCTTCCCTTTGGGTCGGCGCACAAAAACTGTCCCGGCACGACGCGTCGACATCCCGTCTTCCCGTACGTCTCCTGGTGCACCTTCACGAACGCATTCTTCTCCTTGTTAAACTGCAAAAACACCACCCTTCCAGAGTCCGAACCGACGACCAGGTAGTCTCTGTTCGCGCCCGCCAATCGAAAACTCGCGATCGACCTCACGATTCCGAACGCTTCCACCGTCGTCACCGTCTGCACCCGTCCCGTCTCGTCCGGTCTGAGCAATTCCACAATCTTATTCCGTATCACCGCGATCTCCTGCGCCTTCGGCGCGCTGAAATTCCCATACACGGCGCCGTTCACGCCTCCCGATTTTTGCAGCGTGAGATTGTACAAGTGCACCATCCCGCTCGTCTCTCGCCTCGTCGCTCGCGCGTCTCTCGTTCACCGTCGCCCCGACGCGCGCGCGATCGCCCTCGCCCGTTCGCTCGCTCGCCGTCGTCGACCCTCGGCCGCGCGTGCGCGTGTGGCGCCATCCATGCATCACCGGCGCATTCCTCAGACCTAGGCGGCTCCGTTATGCGATGGACGTCCCGCGCGCTCTCGGCGTGCGCGCGCGCGGTAGCGCGCGGTGAGACATCGACGGTGACGTCGAGGGTGGTGGCGTCGACGTCGTCGCGGGCGTGGAGCGCCGATTGGGCGCGCGCGCACGCGGCGACGGCGGCGCACGCGGGCGCGCGGGCGAGCGCGTGGAACCTCTCGCGTGAATTCGCACGCGCGACGACTACGGTGGAGGCGACGAGAGCGCAAATTGACCGCGGTGAACGATGGGATATTGTGCGGCGCGCGCGAGCGACGCTGGCGCGGGACGGCGCGACGAAAGGGAAGCGGTCGGGGACGTACGGGTTGGGGGATTCCATCTTTAAGCAACGAGGCGAGCAAAAGAAGAGCGGAGGTGCGGGGGACGGTGGGCGAGGGAAAGGGGCGAGCGTCATGGTCGAGAACGCAAATGTCGAGCGTGATGACGTCGAGGGCCGATCTCAGTCGGAAGGGGAGGACGAGATGAGCGCGTACGATTACACGCTTCCGGTGCGCGCGTATTATGTTGGGAGCACCATCGACGTGCGCGCGTTGGCGAAACAAATGCCGGCGTATCCGAAAGAGTTTAATCGCGAGGGCGTCATCATAAGGATGTCGCCGAAGAAGGTGTCGGATCTTCCGAGCCTGGACGGGGACGCGCCGATACCTCCGGAGATGCTGAGTCGGTATCTGGTGGTGTTCAAGTTTGGAAGCGTCGTTTTTTACAACATGGGATTTAAGGAGCGCGAGGAGTGTTTGAAACTCGCGAGGACATTCACGTCGACGCCGCTGGCCGTGCCGATGACGGACGATTATCGCGTCGTCGTCAGACCGACGCTGTCCGATTGGGCGACCTTGGAGAGTGACCACATCGTGTTGAAACGAATGGACATCAACAACATCAGCGTCATCTCGAGCGTCTTGGCGCAAACGGTGGCGCTGGAACACTACGAGCAAAAAGTCGACGGCATGGTGGAGATTTTTAGTAAACTAAACAAGAGCACCGAATTGACCGGTGATCTGAATATTAGTAAAAAACGTTTGTTCTCTTTGGTTGCGGAGAACAACAATACGCTTACGGAGCTCATCACCAAACTCGGTTTGTTGGGACGCTCCGACACCGCGTGGCAATACGCGCAGTACAACATCGTCTGGGAAGGACTTCGACAAGATTTCGAACTCGAAGACCGTTTCCAAGACTTGGATTACAAACTCAACCTCATTCAGACCCAGGTGAAATTTTACTTGGAAATTCTGCAAAACCGGAAGAGCGACGCGCTCGAGTGGATCATCATCGTGCTCATCTCTCTCGAGATTTGCGTATCCCTATACGACATGAGCGACAAAATACCAGCCATTCCGTGGTTTTGAGAAGTGCTCGTGTACCATTAGTACAAGTAATTTTATCCATGCTGTAATTTAACCGAACACGCCTTCTCAGTATTGTCGCGCGAGAAACTCGTCGAGCTCTCTATCGGCATCTGTGTGTTCAGAACGAACAGAGACCGTTTTCCGCTCCTGTCGCGATCGAAACATGATGGGTTTACCCGTCTTCTTGTGCGCCGGCGCCCGCGCCCGCTCGAGCGAACGTTGAAATCGAATCTCTTGATCTCGCTTTTGTTCCCGAGCCTTTTGTTCTCTCGCCAATCGTCGGCGTTCCTTCTCCTTTTCCTTTTCCAAATCAGCCACCACTTTCGGTGGCAGCTTGTCGATCGCGGCGAAGTATTCCTCCATCTTCGCCTCGATGTTCGTCAACATCTGCGATACGCTGACGCTCGGATCGTGATCGAATCCGCACTCGACATACACCTCCGTCACGCGCCGCGTCAATTGCTCCAATTCGTCCTCCACCGAGTCCCCGCCTTCCCCGCGTTCGTTCGCGAGATGATGCGTCAACTTCTCCCCCTCTCTCTCCTCGGCCTCGATCGCCTCTCGCAAACGTCGGGTTTGTTCTCGAAGATCGACAATCTCCGCGTCCACGCGCGCCTTCTCTCGCGCGTGTTCAGATTTCACGCGCTCGAGCGTCTCCTCCGCGTCGGAGACGTTTTGAATCAAAAACAAATTTTGTTCCTCGAGCGCCGAAAACGCGGCGAGCAACTGTTCGGGTTCCCTGAAATACATCTCCGACGCGTCCTCACCTCGCTCGTCGAACCACTCCTTGGGCGTCAGGGCGTCTAAAAATTCCTTATACTTTTGACACTCGCTCAATTTTTCCTCGCGATGGCGCACGTCTCTCTCCGCGCGCGCCACCTCGCCTCTCAACTGTCGCATCTCTTTCATTCGCTCGTGCTTCCCACGCGCCTCTCGCTCCGCCGCCTCCACCGCCTCTCGCACTCTCGCGTCATTATCTCGCAAAAACGCGTCGAACCGCGCCTGATCCTCCTCCAACATGCGCTCCGATTTCCGCAGCGCCTCCTCTCGTCTCGCCGCGCGCGCCTCCAATCTCGCCATCTCTCTCGTCTTATTCTCCACGTCCATCTGCACCAAGAACATCTCGCGTCGACGCGCGACGAACGCACGCGCCGATTCTCTCCGCACCGTCCTCCCTCGTCCATCGCGCGTCGGCGCCACCACCGCCATCGCATCCCCATCGCGCGTCGTCATCACCCTCTGCGAAAACGATTCATCTTCCACGACGCGCGTTCCATCGACGACGCCTCGCGCGTCGCCCGCGTTCCCCGTCGTCACCCCCCGCGCGCGTCGCGCGACGTTCGCGCGCGTCACCGTCGCCATCGCGCCCGCGAATCACGCGCTCGCGCTCGCGCGTCTATTTATATTCTCACGCGCGGTGGCGACGCGCGGGCGCGAGAAAAACCGTCCCGCGCGGATGACGACCACCATTGCGGTCGTCATTCGTCCTCGGTCGTCGAGGCGCGATGACGACGCGCGCGATGGTGGGGCCGACGACGACGCGCGCGATGGCGTCGACGACGTCGCGCGCACCGCGCGAGGCGTCGTCGATGGAACGCGCGGAGGCGCGCGCGCGATTCGTCCACCGCGCGAGGCGTCCACCCTCGAGACGACGACGTCTCGGACGCGCGGTGAGGGACGACGACGCGGTGAGGGACGACGAACGGACGACGCGCGACGTCAAGTTTTGTATCGATCGTGGGGGGACGTTCACGGACGTGTACGCGGAGGTGCCGGACGCGCGCGCGCCGGGAGGGGTGGGGTTCGTGACGCTGAAACTTTTGAGCGAGGACCCGAGAAATTACGCGAGCGCGCCGAGGGAAGGGATACGACGCGTGCTCGAACGCGTGCACGGGAGGAAAATCGGAAGGGATGAAAAGGTGCCGACGTCTCGAATCGATTGGATACGCATGGGGACGACGGTGGGGACGAACGCGTTGTTGGAGAGGAAGGGCGCGGCGACGGCGTTGGTGACGACGCGCGGGTTCGGGGATCTGTTGGCGATCGGGAATCAAGCGCGACCGGATATCTTCGATCTTGCGATCGAGCGACCGGGTGCGTTGTACGAACGCGTGGTGGAGGTGGACGAACGCGTGCGTGTGTTGAGAGAGGGTGAGCGCGCGAGAGGGGCGAGCGCGACGGGTTCGACGGGCGAGACGGTGGATATTTTACAGCCTCTGGACGTGGAAACGCTTCGTCCGCGGTTACAGGCGTTGTTGGACGATGGAATCACGTCCATCTCGGTCGTGTTGTTGCACTCGTACACGTTCGCGGAGCACGAGCGCGCGATCGGGGATTTGGCGCGCGAGATGGGATTCGAGCACGTGGCGCTGAGCAGCGCGTTGGTGCCCATGGTTCGCGCCGTGCCGCGAGGACACACGGGATCGGTCGACGCCTACCTGACGCCGTGTATTCGCACGTACATCGATTCATTTCTCGACGGATTCGACGAAGGGCTTCGAGACGTCAAAGTGAGTTTCATGCAGTCGGACGGAGGATTGACGCCGGCGGATAGTTTTAGCGGCTACCAAGCCATTTTGAGCGGTCCCGCGGGTGGTGTGGTCGGTTTCGCGCTCACCACGAGCGCTGCGCTGCGCGACGACGGCGACGACGGACGGACGCCAATAATCGGTTTTGACATGGGCGGCACGAGCACAGACGTCAGTCGGTACGATCCTCGAGGAGGATACGAGCAAGTGACGGAGACGACGACGGCGGGCGTCACGGTGCAAGCACCACAGTTGGACATCACAACGGTCGCGGCGGGCGGTGGATCCGCGCTCACGTTCCGTTCGGGCACGTTTTACGTCGGTCCGGAAAGCGTCGGATCTCAGCCCGGGCCGGTGTGTTACCGCAAAGGAGGCGCGCTCGCTGTGACGGATGCCAACTTGGTGCTCGGCAGAATTCTGCCCGAATACTTTCCAAAGATTTTCGGTCCGAAAGAGGACGAACCGCTCGATTACGAGTCGTCTTACCAGGCGTTCGATGAAATCAAGACGCGCATAAACGCCGAAACTGGTGAAAACTTAACCACGGAAGAGGTGGCGATGGGGTTCTTGCGAGTCGCGAACGAGGCGATGTGCAGACCCATTCGCGAGATCACGGAGAGTAAGGGCTACGAGATATCTTCACACGTGCTCGCTGCGTTCGGAGGTGCCGGACCACAGCACGCATGCGCGATTGCTCGTGATTTAGGCATGTCCACCGTGTTCGTGCACAGATTTTGCGGCATTTTGTCCGCTTACGGCATGGGTCTCGCCGACGTAGTCGCCGAGTCTCAGACGGCGTGCGCGGCGACGTACGACGATCCTGAAGGGTTGAAACGCGTGTTGGAGGACATGGCCGTGTTGAAAACGCGCGTGACAGATCAACTCACCGCGAATGGGCAATTCGACGAGAGCGCCGTGCGATGTGAGTGCTTTCTCAATCTTCGTTACGACGGTTCAGACACCTCGATGATGGTTCCGGAACCGAGCGACGGCGATTATGCCAAGGCGTTCCGCGAGCGTTTTGTGCGTGAGTACGGATTCGATTTAAAAGACAGAGCGCTCTTGATCGACGATGTTCGCGTGCGAGGCGTCGCGAACAACACCTTGTTAACGAGATTGCCGATTTCGTGTTGCCAGCCGGGGGAGGAACCGCGACCTGACGCGAAGACTCGCGTCTATTTCGACAAGCTCGGGTGGTGCGACACGCCTGTGTACCGATTCGACAGTTTGCTCGGCGGCATGACGATCACCGGGCCCGCCATCATCATGAACGGCACGTCCACGTGCGTCATCGAACCGACGTGCGTCGGCGAGATCACGACGTACGGCGACTTGAAAATCACCGTTCCGAGCGCCAAGGGAGACGACAAACCTCGGCACGCCGATTACTCCAAACCCGACGCCATCTTGATCTCCATCTTCAGCAACCGTTTTATGGGCATCGCCGAACGCATGGGTCGCACGCTTCAACGCACGAGCGTATCGACGAACATCAAGGAGCGCTTGGACTTTTCGTGCGCCATCTTTGGCCCCGACGGCGGACTCGTCGCCAACGCGCCACACGTCCCCGTGCACCTCGGTGCGATGTCCTCCACCGTGTCGTGGCAGTTAGACCACTGGGGATTCGAAGGATTATGCGAGGGTGACGTGTTGGTGACGAATCACCCTCGAGCCGGCGGGAGTCATCTTCCGGACATCACCGTCGTGACGCCCGTGTTTCGAGACGGAGAAATCGTCTTCTTCGTCGCGTCCAGAGGCCATCACGCCGACGTCGGCGGCGCGACGCCCGGTTCGATGCCACCGTTTTCGAAAACGATTGCCGACGAAGGCGCAGCGATTAAATCGTTCAAGCTCGTCGACCGAGGGGTGTATCAAGAGGCTGGTATCACGAAACTCTTGACGGAGCCCGAAACCGGAAGTCGAGGGACACGGAAACTCGCCGATAATTTGAGCGATTTGAGCGCGCAAGTCGCCGCGAATCAACGTGGGATCTCTTTGCTCAACGAACTCATCGACGAGTGTGGACTGAACCAGGTGCAGGCGTACATGAATCACGTGCAAGATAACGCGGAATTGGCGGTTCGCGACATGTTGAAGGCGACGGCGGAGAGCGTCGCGCGAGACGCTGGACGTCTGGGCGCGAGCGTGCGCGGAGATACGGTGACGCTCCGTGCGGTTGATAAAATGGACGACGGAAGCGAAATATGCTTGACGCTGACGCTAGATAAATCCGAGGGCACGGCTGATTTCGATTTCACGGGAACGTCAAGCGAAGTCGGCGGGAATTGGAACGCGCCGACGGCGGTGACCAACGCGGCGGTGATTTACAGCATTCGATGTCTCGTCAAGCAAGAGATTCCTCTCAATCAAGGATGCTTGAAACCGGTGACGATCACCGTTCCCGAGGGATCGTTCTTATCACCGTCTGAAAACGCCGCCGTCGTGGGTGGGAACGTCTTGACGTCGCAACGAATCACCGACGTGTGCTTGGCGGCGTTCGGCGCGTGCGCCAACGCGCAAGGGTGCATGAATAATCTCACGTTCGGCGACGATAGTTTCGGGTACTACGAAACCATCGGCGGCGGTGCGGGTGCCGGACCAGATTTCGACGGCGCGTCCGCGGTTCAGTGTCACATGACGAACACTCGAATCACCGATCCCGAAATTCTCGAGCGGCGGTACCCCGTCCTCTTGCGCGAATTTTCCATTCGACGCGATTCCGGCGGCGATGGACACACGAGAGGTGGCGACGGCATCGTGCGCAGGCTCGAGTTCTTAAAGGATATCACAGTGAGTGCGTTGTCCGAACGACGCGTGTTCGCGCCGAAGGGGTTAGCGGGCGGTGAAGACGGCGCGCGAGGCGAGAATACGCTCGAGCGCGCGAGCGGAGAAATCGTCGACTTGGGAGGGAAAAACTCCGTCGCCGTGTCCGACGGGGATGTGTTGACGCTCAAGACGCCCGGAGGTGGTGGATACGGGACAAAATGAGCGAGCTTTGCAATGCATCAACGAATTCTTTTCGATAAAAACTAACAACGCCGTCGAGCTTTACCTCGACACTCCCTCCGAGCGATGGCTGGCGAGCGCGCTGGGCTGAGACTCGGTCTAATTATCGGGTAGCGCCGTACCGCGTTCGAGATTCGCCTTGATCTCTTTCGAGTACTTGTCGTAACTCTTGGCGAGCAATCGGTTGTACCGTTCGTTTCTAATGTTGATACCGTCGACATCCTTCGCGGCATGCGTCTTCTTTTCGTGTGCTTCAGCCCTTTTACGTTGCGCGGTGGCGACGTTATCCGCCAATCTATCGATGGCCGCTTGCGACGGTTTGTTCGTGCCGTGGTAAATGCTGTCCGCACCGCGGTAAAAGTCCGGCGTGGAGTTCTTGTGCGCCTCGTACGCCACCATATCCACCTTGACGTTCGAACGTTCGAGATCCTTCTCGTAGTTGGCGTACTGTTTCTGAGCGCTAAACTGACCCGCGTTGTTCGGATCGTACGCTTGCTTCTTCTTCCCCTTGTTACGATTCGCTTGCTCCATCGTCGCCGTGAGGTGATACGCGGTCGGACTGATGCCTTGTTTCACCATGTTATCCGCGCGCGATTTCGCCGATGCCTCCCTCGCCTTGCGCTTTTGCGCGTTGGCGTAATCCTCCGGCGCGTCGGTTCGCTTCTTTTCATCCACCACCGCCGCTTGATTCTTTTTCCGTCCCTCGTTCAGTTTCAGACGCAATTCAAACAATTTACGCTTCTTCGCCGACATTACCGCCGTTGGATCGGCCGCCGAGACATCGTGCGCGGGCTCGGGTTCGTCCGCGACGACTTCCACCGCCTTGGCCTCGGCCGCCTCGGCCGTCTCTCGCAGTCGCCTCGCCGACGCCGCGTCCGCGTTTTCGCCATCCACCTGTCTCGCCTCCTTCTCCGCCAATCGTCGCTCCGCGTGCTGTCTGGCGAGAATCTCCTTCCCAGCCTCAGTGAGTTCGTCTTCACCGATCAATTCTCGAGGAATCTCCCCGCAATCAACGATTTTAATAGTCTCCCTCGTCTTGCCCGACTTTGTCCCGCACGCCTCGACGCGTCTGATGACGTCCATTCCACCCACCACGCTCCCGAACACGACGTGTTTCCCATCCAACCACGACGTGTCCCCCGTGCACACGAAAAACTGACTCCCATTCGTGTTCGGTCCCGCGTTCGCCATGGACAACGTACCCGCGCCTTGATGTCTCAGCGTAAAGTTTTCATCCCGAAACGTCTCGCCGTAGATGGATTCCCCGCCCGTGCCATCCCCTTTGGTGAAATCTCCGCCCTGACACATGAAATTCGGAATGACGCGATGAAACGTCGATCCTTTATACGTCAACGGCGTCCCCGTGCGCGCGCTTCGTCCGCGTTCGCCCGTGCACAGCGCTCGGAAATTCTCACAGGTTTTCGGGACGACGTCCGCGCGAAGCTCGATCGTGACCCTCCCGATCGGTTCGCGCCCGAGCGCGAGGTCCAGGAACACTCTCGGCAGCGGCGACATGGCTTTCGCGTCGTTCGCGCCGACGCGTCGACGTGTGCCGCGCCGATCCATCCTCGGGCTCATTTTCTCTCAGCCGCGGTCGCCGCCGCCGCCACAACTCGCCCATCGTCCCCGGCGCCTCGCGCGCGCGCCGCGAACGATGGGCAAGAACAGATTAAAGACGAAACAGTTCGCCGCCGTCAAGCGCATGATCAATCCCAAGGATATCCCCAAGCGCGGCGTCGATAAGAGCGGCGAATCAAACAAGCGCAAGTTTCGAGACGAACCCAAACTCAAGCGCGTCGAGACCCAATCCGCCGCGCTCTTCGGCAAGTACAACGCCACGCTCAAACCACCGTACAACGTTCTCATCGACACGAACTTTATCAACTTTAGCATCAAGAACAAGATTGACCTGATGAAGGGAATGATGGATTGTCTGTACGCCGAGTGCGTCCCGCACGTGACGGATTGCGTCATGGCCGAGTTGGAAAAGCTCGGGCAAAAGTACCGCGTCGCGCTTCGAATCGCCAAGGACCCGCGATTCGAACGTTTACCGTGTCAACACCGAGGGACGTACGCGGACGATTGCATCTGCGAGCGGGTGAAACAACATCGATGTTACATCGTGGCGACGTGCGACACGGATTTAAAGCGACGGCTGCGGAAAATTCCGGGCGTGCCCATCATGTACATGGGGAATCACAAGTACGCCATCGAGCGGTTACCGGACGCGGGTGGGATCGGGAACGGGTGAGACGCCGCGAGCGCGGAGACGCGGACTGTAATCAATCCAATGTATCATCATCGCGCGCGTCCTCGGAACGCATCCGCCGCGCGTCTCCGTCATCTCGGCGTCATCTCGAGACGCGGTGAGGGGGATGTTTCGCGTCGACGACGACGAGAGCGCGCGTGAGCTGCGAGCATTGCGTCAGCGCGCCTACCTCGCCGAGCTCGACGCCCAGGTGGCGCTCAAACGCGAGCGAGAGCGACGGAGAGACGAGGCGCACGCGCATCGATTGTTTGAAACGCAATACGCTCGCGCGCTGGAAAATGGTGCCGACGTCGCGAGTCGCGCGGGGAGACGCGCGGTGAACGGGCGGTCGTCGTCGTCGACGTTGATATCGCCGTCTTCGAGCGCGCGAGACGTCAGGGGGGTGAGAGAGTCGGCGGGAAGGGCGCCGTTTCGATTTCTCGACGCCGACGCCGACGCCGCCGGTCGCCGCGCGGAGCGACGAGAAAAGGCGGAGCGCGCGGCGGTGTTGAGGGAGGAGCTCACGAGACAGATGGAAGAGAAGGAGTTGGCGCGAGAGATGCGACGATTGGCGCTGATGCGAGAGGAGGAGGAGGAGGAACGGAGGTTGCGCGCGGAGCGCGCGGCGTTGACGCGACGTTTCGAACGCGCCGACGCGAAACCGGCGAAGGATTCGGTATCTGCGCGCGTGGAGAGCGTCGGAGAGATGTTATCGACGACGAGCGCGTCGGGTTTCGTCGGGGGGGAGGAGGAGGAGGAGGAAGAGGAGGCGTGTGAATTCTTTGAGGAAACGACCTTTGTCGAGTTGCCCGAGCCGAAGACGACAAACGTCGAGACGATGGTCGATGAAGCGCCGGCGTCACCGGTGACGCCGGCGGTGATGTCGCGATCGGTGTCGCGAAGTGAAGGCGTCGAAGAGGAGTTCACGACGCCGCCCGCGAAGACGACGACGGGCGACGATGTCTTGCTGAGGCAAGGTTCCGTCAAGGCGATGGCGAAGCTGTGGGATACCCCCGCAAAGCAAAGGAGGAACATGGAACGAGCGGAACGTTCGACCTTCAACGACGATGCAGTAGAAGATTACTAGCTTTAGTGTACATGACAACTTGTCGCGCTGACGATGGCGCATTGTAAAGTGATTCAGAGTTCTGTTTATTCGCGCGCCCGTCGTCGACTATTCCCGAACGCACGCGCAAAACGGACAATTGTGAAGCTTTTCGTGAATGTAGCAATCGCACGCGAAACAGAACACGTTCGAACACTGTTCGCACTTGGACGCCAAGTCTGTGCCCGTGATGGGCGCTAAACAAGCCTTGCACTCCAACGCGACGTCAGTTTTTTTGTCGCGCTCGTACTCGGCAAACGCCGGCACCGGGAACAAGTGATGGTACGATCGAGCCAGGTGAGGCGACGACACAAGCGTCAATCGACACACCGGACACTGCGACGGGAGTTCGTCTATCCTTCCCGAACACCTCGGACACACGTATTCGCCGCCGGTGCCGACGATGAGCGCGTCCTTGGCGACGTGCTTCTTTTGAGGGAATCCCATCTGCACCAAACTCGACTTGGTCGCGTCCTCGGCGAGCGGTGGCGGCGGCGCGTGTGCCATGATGAGATCGTCCATGTGATCGGCGTTCAAACTCACCCCATACGTCCCCCCGGTCTCCTCCGTCAGGCGTCGACTGACGTGTAATTCAGCCGCGACGGCGACGACGCTCGCGCGCACCTTGGCCGCCTTGGTCGACGCGATCTCCGTCCACACGTTACCCGGATCACACGTCGCCAAAGAGCTCATGATGTACAGAACCTCTCGACTCCCGTACGACGGTATCGATTTCAACGACGTCCTCGCCACGTTGAGCGTGTTCTGCAGACTAAAATCCCCGCTCGCGTCCAGCGTCTCTCGCAACGCCTTGACGTGCGCCTCCGGACTCCCGCTCAACTCCGTCAGACGCTCCGCCACCCCGTTCCTCGCCACGATGATCCCCAACTGCGACAACGGATTCTGATTGAAATACTCTCTGATGAAGGACGTCGCGCACTGTCCGATCACCGATAATCTATTCGGTCTAAAGTCCTCCTCGTTCGCCGCGCGCGACAAATCGATCACCACGTACAAAAATCGAATCATCCCCTTGGCCGATCGCGTCCCGCGCGCGATCGCCGCCATCTTCGCCCGTCTCTCGCGCGCCTCCGCCGCCATCGCCTCCGTCGTCACGCGCAACCTTCCGGTGACGGGATCCTCCTCCAGGTCCTCCCACGCCCGTTCGCTCTGATACTTCTTCTCCCACGCCCGCAGCGACGCCGCCGCCGCCTCCGCGGCGAGCTCGTCGTCCTCGACGTCATCATCACCCTCCGCGCCGAGACCGTACGCCGCCTCCACCGAGGACGCCATGCGCGCGCGCCACTGACGCGCGGGACGCCTCACTCGAAGACGCAGCGATTCGAAATGGCATCGCCGTCGTCCCCGGCGTCGACGTCGAGCGCGTTCAAGGTGCGCGAGACGTCCCGACGCGTCGTTCGCTCGATGTATCGCCCACCGACGTCGCCCCCGCGAGCGCCTCGCGCGCGGATGCGTCGATACGCCCGACTGACATTTGATTTAAATTCGTCGTCATGATTTTCATTCGATGCAATCAGGTGGTGCTCCTCGGCGAGGGACGCGTCGGGAAGACGTCTCTGTTGCTTCGATACGTCAAAGACTCGTTCTCCGACAGTCAAGCGCCGACGGTGCAGGCGACGTATCTGAGCAAGACGGTCAAGCTCGAGAACGACGCGAGGGTGACGCTCAACGTGTGGGACACGGCGGGACAGGAGCGGTTTCACGCGCTCGGACCGATATATTATCGAGATGCGGACGCGGCGGTGCTGGTGTACGACATCACGGACGCGGATTCGTTCGCGAGGGTGAAGACGTGGGTGAAGGAGCTGCGACAGATTGCGGGCGGGGAGATTTCGTTGGCGGTGTGCGCGAATAAGAGCGATTTGGAACGGAGTCGAAGCGTGTCGACGAGCGACGGCGAGGCGTACGCGAAGAGTATCGGTGCGTCTTTTTTCAGCGCGAGCGCCAAGGCGGGGAAAGGAGTGGAACAGGTGTTCGCGAGCGTGGCCAAGGTGTTGGACGCCAAGCGAGGAGCGTCCACGAGCGGGGCGAAGGGCGTCGGTCGGAGTCGGTCGTTGAAAATCGCGCGTGAGGAGACGAAGCCAAAGAGCGGCGATTGTTGCTAAATCCATCTAATAGCCATCTAGCTACACTAAACTATAAATTTGCGCATGTAATGTCACGTCTTTGACGGAGGGAATACGTTCCAAAGCGCCACCGCGCCGTCTCTCGCCGCGCTCGCCAAGAATGAACCGTCCGGCGCGAATAAAACGTCCGTCACCGTGGCGTCGTGATACTTCAACACGGCCAACAGACGACCTCTTGATTTCACTTTATACTCAAACACGCGAATCTTGCCGTCCCAGCATCCGCACGCGACTATTTTCCCATCGCCACGAATCGCGCACGCGCTCGCGCCCGGTTGTCGACTCGACGCGCTCGTCACGCTCGAATACGGACCGTGCGTTCGAACGACGTCCACCGTCGCCTTGGACGGCTCGCGCGCGTCGATGTTGATGACGTATCGCACCAACACGCCGTCCGCACCGCCGGTGACGGCGCCCACACCCTCGGCGTCGACGTCGACGCAGAGCGTCGTCTCGCCGTGCGTTCGTCGGCGCCACGCGAGTTCCGCCACGCCCGTTTCGAGATTCAACCACCACAGGATCACCGTCCCGTCCTCGTACCCGACGAATACGTGTTCCGAGCGCACGAACGCGGCGCACATGGCGACGCCGACGCGCGGATCGTTCGCGTCCGAATCCGAACCCGCCGGCGGCGCCGCGCACGCGAGCGTCCCGCTCGACGCTCGACGCACCGCGATCGTTCCTCTCGAGTCCATCGCGAACGCGAGCAAGTCACCGCCGTCGCTCGCGACGCGACAAAATCCATTGACGTCCGTGCGCATCGCCCGCGTCGGTATCTCGCTCGTCGACGCCGCCTCTCGCGTCCCGCCGTCGCCGTCGCCTCGACGCCAAAACTTCAACGACCCATCCTTCCCTTGCGTCACCCGCACCGCGCGCGACGTCGACGCGGAGTCGTCGTCGTCGGAGACATCGCGCACGACGATGTCGCGCATCGCGATCGCGCCCGCGGTGGGAGCGTGCGCGCGCGCGCGCGAGATTTCGCGTCGAGTGCGCGTGTCCCAAGTGATGACGACGCCGTCCGCGTCGCCCGTCTCGAGCGCGCGCGCGCCGAAACGGGCGTCGAAAGAGACGCACTGGACGTCCGTCGCGTGTCCGCGCAGGACGAACGGGTCGGGCGGGGGATTGGGCGCCATGACGCGCGCGCGCGCGAGTGAGGCGTCGGTCGGCGGCGGCGAACCGACGAACGAACGAACGAACCGACGAACGAACGAACACGCGTCGTGCATCGCGAAGATACACAAAAAGGCTGCGATAAAGAAATACAACGAAACAATGTGTCTGCGTGAACTATGGTATATGGATTATGGCGTCGACGGAACCGCGTCACTCCTCGGCGTCCGTCAAAATCTTGCCGGTGTTCGGACGTCCGGTGTCGAACGCGGTGGCAAAGAAATCGAACGGTCCGCTCGGTGAACGAGACGGCGACGGCGACGGGCTCTTTGTGGACCCGTCCGAGAGGCAGACGGTCCATTTGCTCGTCAACGCGCTCGGTCGTCGCCACGGCGGAACGTCGAGCCCGGATTCGCGGAACGAATCGAGCATGTGCGACGAGATGAAGTGCACGATCTCGGAGATTTGTTTGAAACTTCCCACGAAACACTCGGGAAGAGCGTCGACGAGACGCGCGTACGATTCAGTCGCACGTCCGACGACGAAATGACTTCGTAGATTCGGTTCGATGATTATCCGTTCCTCGGTGGACGCGTACTCAGCCGTGAAAGGCGTCGCGTCGGGCGGTAACCACAGGTACGCGTGATCGAGCTTATGGATAGCCTCGGAATCCGCGTTCGGTAACGCGCTTCTCGCCTGTTCCAATCCACCGAACGCCGACGGATCGTACGAGCGCAACGCCGTCGCCAACGCCTCGAGTCCGGATTCTCGTACGTGCGCCCGTCTCGAATCATCCTTGAACAAATCCTCCCCCTCCTCGCTCCCGACCTCACGCTTCAGACGTTTCAGCGCTCGAAGCGCCCGAAGCGCCTTCTCACCCCTCGGCGCGCACAACAATCGAGCGCACCGAATCACCACCGAGCCGACGTCGAACCCCTCGCGCGCGCGGTCCCGCGCCGCGCGCGCCTCCGCCTCCGCCGCCTCCGCCTCCGCGTCTCGTCCCGATTCCTCGGGTTCGAACAACATGTCAAACTCCATGTCACCCTCGCGCGCGTCCTCGAACGTCGTCGTCGTCGTCGTCGTCGTCGTCATCGTTTGAACATCGAGACGATGATGATGACGTTGATCATCGCGAAGACGCGCGGGCGCCATCACCGTCGCCGCCATCGCGACTCCGACTCCGAGACCCCCGACGCGCGTCGGCGACGGATGAATGAAAACGCCCCGCGCTCCCTCGCGAACGAGCGCGTCGCGCGCGCGACGCTGACGTCCCCGATGATGCGATCATTCTTCATCATCTCATCACCCGGAGAAAGAAAGGAATATTCGACGTTTCGAATCATCGTCCACGTGGATGGTACAAAAAGACTCAAAGTAAGGTATTAAAAACCATATTGTGGCGGTACTTTCACCCAACGGTGACGTACACTAAAAAGTGCACGATTCGCGGCGAATCGGTCGGTCGACGCGCGACTCGGCGCCTCGTCGAGCGCGCGACTCGGCGCCTCGTCGAGCGCGCGTCGGTCGTCGCGTCGTCGTCCTCGCGGGTGGTGGTCCCGTCGCGCGCGCGCGCGCGTCGGTCGTCGGTCGTCGGTCGTCGGTCGTCGGTCGTCCCGTCGGCGCATGGGCGGCGCGCGCGAGGAGGCGCGCGAGGAGGCGCGCGGAGGCACGAAGCGCGGACGCGCGAGGGAGGGGGAGAGCGATCGAGCGAAATCGTCGTCGGGTGAAGGCGCGCGCGCGAGGGGGGCGACGAGGACGACGGGAGGGGGGTCGTCGGAGTTTTCGTCGGCGTTTGCGGTGGAGGTGGACGGCGAGAGAGAGAGAGAGACGTCGTCGGCGTCGGGGTCGACTCGAAGCGTGGGGGAGGGCGAACGCGGGGGTGGGGACGACGGCGTCCGTGAGACGCCGCGAAAGGTTGATTATTACGAGATTTTAGGGGTGCCGTTTGATTCGTCGGAGCAACGGATTCGAAGCGCGTACCTCAAGGCGGCGTTGAGAAATCATCCGGATAAGCACGGGGACACGGAGGAGGCGAAGCGGCGGTTTCAAGAGATTGGTGAGGCGTATCACGTGCTCTCCGATTCCGAGCGCAGGGCGGAGTACGACGAGGCTGCGGAATACGCCATAGACGATTTCGGCGTCGAGGAATATTTATTGCGTTTTCGAACCTTCGTGCTCACGAGTCAAGGGTTGTCCCTGGGCGCGCAGACGGGCGAGGAGGAGGACGTCGAGGTACAAGAAGAAATCGCGCAGTTTCTTGGATTTTCACCTCGGGTGTAGTCGGTCTTTCGGTGGCACGCGTCGTCGCTCCCGATGGCGACGCGGTCGCGCGTGCAAACGCGCGCGCGATCGGCGTGCACGACGTTTCGAGCGCTTCGAAGCGAGTGGGAAGACATTCGCGCCGACGCGCAGGACGCCATGACGACGATGGCAAACGCGTCCATCGAACTGGAGAGCGTCGGTGAGCTCGCGTTGCCCGAAACGATCGATACCGGCGACGCGAGGGACGGCGTTCGCGAGGCGTTGCGCGTCAAGCGTCTCGATGCGCTCGAACGCGCCAGAGCGCGCGTCATCGAGTGTCGCGAAGACGTCGCGGACGTGCGCGCGGATTTCGGCAAACTCGCCGACGTCGATAGGTACTTCGCGTCGTCCGTCGCCGAATATCCCGACGACGGCGCGTTGTTCAAGACGCTCAATTTCGCCGCGTTTCGCCGCGCCTTTGGCGCCGCGGCGAAAATCTTCGTCGACGATTTGCTCGCCAAGGAGACGTTGATGGATAATTTCATCCGAGGGTTCGAGCGCGGCGCCTCCATGGATCGCGAGTCCGCGCTCGCCGTCGTCTCCGCCTACGCGCTCGACGCGCTCGTCGATCGAGACTCCCTAAGCGAGTTCGACGAGCTCGTCTTGACGCGCGAGTTGGGGAACGAGTGAGCGACGCATTACGTTTATTCTTACATAGCGGCGGTTGGAATCATCATCAGAGGTGGTAGGTACAGTCCGAATACGTCATCATCATTCGCGCGCGCCGCACCCGAGCACGCGACACCGTCGCGAGAGAGCACACACACACAAAAAAAGTTTGATGGCCTTCACAAAGCCTTCACTACACTGCACTAACTGCGGTTCGAACGCAGGACCTTTCCCTCCTTAGTACGACGCGCGACGCGCGCCCTCGATGGGTGGTGTACTAAAGGAACGCTCTAACCACTGAGCTATAAGTGCGCGTGTTATATGAGACCGCGAGGGCTCGGATACATTCGATAATCCATTTCGGTCGATACCTCGAGAAACTTACGGGTCAGCGAGACGACCGATGGGAGGATCGATTCGACGGGTCGATTGCCGCGTCGTCGTCGTCGTCGTCGGCACTCTCCGTCGCTCGACATGTCGACGTCGACCGCCGCGCGCGCGTCGTCGTCTCACATGCGTCGAACGTCGAGTCTCGAGGACGTGCGCGCGTTCGTCTCGCACTTTCCCGACCATCTCTCCTGGCGCGCCGAGCGCGAATCCTTCGCGCACGAGGCGACGCAGTACGCGCTGTGGATCCCGTTCGCCGCGCTCGCGCGCGCGTGTGGCATGCGCACGCTGTCGTATCTCTTCTGTACGTGGTTCGTGCTCGGGGAGTTGATGTTGGTGTACACGCACGAGGCGCATCGGAAAGTTTTGCGCGCGCTCCGGTGGTGGCACGTGTCGGCGGCCATCGCGTGCGCGGCGGCGGCGGCGGGAGGACCGCCGACGAGGGAGACGTTCGGGCGGTTTTTCGTGGATTACGTGTTTTGGGGAGCGATCGCGATGGCGTGTGTGTTTCCGTTGGTGCCGAAATCGTTCAGGAGGGACGTGCCGGATATGGTGTATTCGTTGGGGTTCCTTCCGAGGAAAACGGCGCGCCGCGGCGGAGACGGTGAAGGAGGAGGAGATGAAGACGCGGTGAGGGACGAGTAGTGGTAGGGAAGCGCGGGAACGAACGCGATCGGTGACGACGCGGCTAGACCACGCGCGACGACTACTACTACTTACTTCTAATCCATCTTACAATAGTGATTCCTCGGTTCTAGACTACGACGACTACTTACTTTGAATCCATCGATAGTAATTCCTCGGTTCTCTTCTTCATCAATGCCTCGGTGAACTCATCGAGGGTGAAACCGTCCATGAGCGCCTTGACGTCGGCCGTCGTCGACGCGGCGCCGTCGAGTCGATGATCCTTGACGCGACCCTGCGCGAAGTTGTACGTGCGAATCCGTTCGCTTCGATCGCCCGTGCCGATGAGCGAACTTCGCAACTCGGCGCGCTCTTTCGCGAGTTTCGAACGCTCTCGGTCGTACAGTCGGGATTTCAACACCGAAAACGCCTTCGCCTTGTTTTTGTGTTGCGAGCGCTCGTCTTGAATGACGACTTGAATCCCCGTCGGAACGTGCGTCAGACGCACGGCGGAATTCGTCGTGTTGACGTGTTGCCCGCCCGCCCCGCTCGCCCGCATCGTGTCCACGCGCACGTCCTCGTCGCGTACGTCCATGTCCACCTCCTCGGCGTGCGGGAGCACCGCCACCGACGCCGTCGACGTGTGCACGCGCCCTTGCGTCTCCGTCTCCGGCACGCGTTGCACGCGATGGACGCCGGATTCAAACTTTAATCGACCGAACGCGCCGTCGCCCAAAACCTCGGCCGAGGCCTCGCGCACGCCTCGTCCTTCCGTCTCGGAGACGTTCAAGACGTCGAAGCGCCACCCGCGCTTGCGTGCGTGGAGCGAGTACATGCGAAACAAGTCGCTCGCGAAGAGCGCGGCTTCGTCGCCGCCGGCGCCCGCGCGAACCTCGAGAATGGCGCCTCGATCGTCGGCGTCATCTCGAGGTAAAAACAGCGTTTGGAGCGTCAACTCAGCGTCGGGAATGCGAGCTTCAATCTCTCGTAATTCCTCGCGCGCGAGATCGGCGATGTCCTCGTCGCCGTCTCGAATCAACGTCTCGAGCGACGCGCGCTCGGCGCGAAGCGACGCGACGCGCGCGTACGCCTCCACCACCGGTTCGAGACGACTGAGCTCCTTGTTCGCCGCGATGACGTCGTCCACGGCGACGCCTTCGGATGAAATCAACGCCACGAGCTCGTCTCGACGCGCCGTCGCCGCCTCGCCTCGCGCGTCCAATGCCGAGACGGAGGCGGCGGCGGTCGAGTACGACGCGCGTCGCTCGACGTGCGCGCCTATTCGAACGAGCGACGCCTCGCGAAACCTCGGCGCGATGAGTTGCGCGCCTATGGGTAACCCGCTGACGCGCGATCGCCCGACGGGTATCGACATCGCCGGCGCGCCCGCGAGCGACGCCGGCGTCGTCATGACGTCGGCGGCGTACGTCTGCGCCGGACTCAACGCCTCGACGTCCTCCAATCTCGGCGCCGTCGACGCGCTCGTGGGCGTGAGCAAGACGTCCACGGCGTCGGGCCCGCGAAACACGCGGTCGAAATCGTTCGAGATTAAACGTCGAACGATTTGCGCCTTTTCAAAGTACTCGGCGGCGCGTTCGCTGCTCAGCGCGAAGGCGCCGACGGCGATGCGTCGACGCGTCTCGAGTCCAAATCCGAGCGTTCGCGCCTTGGCGACGGCGGATTGGAAATCACCGGCGTTTAAAAATTCCTCGCGCGACATGACCGGGGTGAGATCACCGTAGCGAATGCCGTCGTATCGCGCGAGATTACTCGACGCCTCGGCTGGGGCCAAGACGTAATAACACGCCAACGCGTCTCTCGCGCGAGGCGTCGAGACGCGCGTAATTTCCGCGCCGAGCGATTCCATGAGACGTGCGGTGGCGTCCCACGCGTCGTACACCTCTTGAGTTAACTCGGCCACGGCGTATTCTTCGGGAACGCCCACGCGAACGCCCCTGAGCGGCGCGTCAGCGTCGGCGTCGGCGTCGAACGCGGCGTCGGCGTCGAACGCCTCGCGCTCAAACGCCGCCGCGAGCGCGTCCAACGCCTCGCACCGAGGCACCGTCGTCGAGTCCAGCGCGTCTTCCCCTTGCATCGCCGCCAACACCACCCCGGCGTCGCGAACTGTGCGCGCCAACACGCCCACCGTGTCCAGAGAACTACAATACGCCACCAATCCGAATCGACTCACGCGTCCGTACGTCGGTTTCAATCCCACCGTCCCGCAATACGCCGCCGGTAAACGCACCGATCCACCGGTATCGCTTCCGAGCGCGTAAAACGCGCTCCCATTCGCGACGCACGCGGCGGACCCCCCACTCGACCCCCCACTCGATCGCGCACCCTTCCAAGATATCGGATTCGTCGTCGTCCCGCCCAGCGACTCGACGCCCCGCGTGTGACTTCCCATGCCGAACTCGTCCATGTTCGTTTTCCCGAGCAACACCCCCCCCCGCTCTCGCAATCGCGCGATCGCGCTCGCCTCCACCGGTGATCTATACCCTCTCAGCACCGCCGATCCCGCCGTCGTCGTTCCCACGGACGCGCACAGGTTATCCTTCGCCGCGAACGGGACGCCGTCCACCGCCGACGCGCGTCCGCCGCGCCCCTCCGAGCTCCCCCCTTCCTCCCGTCGTCTCGCGTCCGACGCGCGCGCGTCCGCCAACCCCCGCCTCGCGTGCGCGTCCACGCTCGCTCGGTCCCCGACGAACGCGCGCGAGACGAGCGCGTCGACGTCCGCGCGTCTTTTACACTGCGCCCACAAATCCACCGCCGTGAGTTCATTCGCGCGAAGCGCGCGCGCGGCGTCGAGCATCGCGCTCGGCCACGACGGCGACGCGCTCGACGCGAACGAACGCGCGGTCGACGACGTCCGACGCATGGCGTCCCAACGCGCGCGTCGCGACGCGTCGCCGCCGCTCGACGACGACGCGACGCGTCGGTGACTGGCGACCGACCGATTCGCGCGCGGCACTGCGCGTCGCGTCATGACGCGCGTCGTCGCGATTCGCGCGCCGGTTTCGGCGACGACGCGCGACTCGGTCGATCGGTCGGTCCGTCGCGCGCCGCGCGCGTCGTCGGCGGCGTCGGTCGCGTCGTCGTCGGCGTCGGCGCGCGCGATGACGATGACGATGACGACGGTCGATCGACCGAGCGGTCGCGCACCGCGCGCGTCGTTCGCGTTGGCGTGCGCGATGACGATGACGATGACGATGACGATGCCATCGTGCGCGGCGGCGGCGACGGACGATGACCCGATCGAGCCGTTCTCGGTGTACGGCGCGGTGGAGAAATCCTTCTCGGTGAACGTCATGGATGAGCGCGGGACGAAGATCGTCGGACGGAGGCGAGGGATGAGCGCGGAGGCGTGCGTGAACGTCATCGCGGCGTCGAGAGAAAACGGGAGAGGGTTACCGCCGACGGCGACGCGACGATCGGCGTGTTCGAGGGCGGAGCGGTTGGGAGAGATTAAAGACGGGAAGGATATTCTGAGGGCGTGCGCGCCGGCGTGTCGAGCGGCGTGCGAGAAGGGGTTGGGGGAGTACGAGGAGGAACAGCGCGAGACGACGGGGTTCGGATTGAACGCTCGCGCGAGGGAAAAGGTTCGAAAGGCGTGCGTGGTGACGTGCGGGAAGGATTGCGCCAAGGCGGGGAAATCGTACGATTTCATCATACCGTTTCGGTTCGACTAGACGTGTAGTGTACTAATTTACAAAATGGATTGACGTACTACCGCGTCGTCACTCGTCGTCGCTCGTCGTCGATGATTCCAGCGTTTTTAAGTGTTCGGCCAACGCGATGGCGTACGCCTCTTTCGCCTCCTTGGCGTCGCGCTCGTACGCGGATTTGCGGTCGGCGTCGAGAGCCGCCCATCGTTCGCCGAGTGCCTTGGCGACTTCGCCGACGGTGAACGACGGATTCTCCGTCTTGACGGCGGCGCGTTCGTCCGCAGAAAACGCGAAGAATGCGGAGAGAGGTTTCTTCATCCCGGGGACCTCTGGTTTCTTTTCCTTGGTCTTCTTTTTCGTCTTTGTCGCCTTCTCCGCCTTCGGTTCCTTTGGTTGCTTCTTCTTTGTCTTTTTCGCGAATCGCCCCCTCGTTCGCGGCGGACGCTCCGCCTTTTTACGCAACAACTCGACGGCTTCATCGAGAGTGACGTTTTCCACTGAACCGACACGTTTCAATACGCTCTTACCGATCGACGCGTTCACGCCGTCGCACGCGACGTAATACCCAAACGGCCCGATGTTGACGGAGACGGGCGCCGCCGTCGCCGGGTGCGCGCCGATCTCCTTCGGGTACTCAAACATGCCGAGCGCGTCCTCGAGCGTGAGCTCGGCGACGTTCTTGTCGAGATTCGCGACGCCGACACGTCGAGGCGCGGGTGGCTTTTTCGGCTTTTTCGGTTTCTTCCCATCCTCCGTCGGCGTCGGTTCGGGCGTCGGCTCTTGCACGCCGAGCTGCACGTACGGACCGTACGGACCGAGTCTCAGAGTCACCTCTTTGCCCGTCTCTGGATCGACGCCGAGCGTTTTCGGGTACATGACGGCATCATCGCTCGACGACGATGACGCGAAGTCGGGATCGTCCGTGTCGCTCACGATGGCGCCTCGAATGGGGTGAAGTGGGTGCGTAAAGCCGCATTCGGGATACCGACTGCATCCGATGAATCCGCCCGCCTTGGACGGTTTCAATCCCAACCGTCCAGTCTTACAGCTCGGACACCGTCGCGCTTCCGTCACAACGTCCTCCTCGTCGGAGTCGCTTGCCGAGGATGTCGAGGAGATTTGATCGGGATTGACGTGCACGTGACCGTCGTACGTCGCCTCGCCGAATAAATGTTGTCCGAGCTTTTCGTCAAGCGCATCTATGACCTCGCTCACGCGAAGGTTGGAGAGCGAGGAAATCTTATCCTTGAATGGCACCCACCACTCCTCGAGCAGAGGTTTCCACTGCACCTGTTCGCTCGTGATTTCGTCGAGTTTTTCCTCCAAGTCGGCGGTGAAGCCGTAATCGACGTACGTCTCGAAATAATTGGTGAGAAACGCCGACACCAATCGCCCTCGCGTCGTCGGCACGAGCGCCGCGCCCTGCTTCACCACGTACTCGCGCTGCGCCAACACTTTGAGAATCGGCGCGTACGTGCTCGGTCTCCCGATGCCTCGCTCCTCGAGTGCCTTGACGATGGAGCCGTCGGTGTATCGCGGCGGCGGCGACGTCTTGTGCTCCGTCGCCTCGCACCCCGTGGATTCGTCGTCGTCTCGACCCGGGACGACGCGCAGTCCTTCGCCCCCGTCCAAGACGGGTAACCACGCATCGTCTGACGGCGGTGGCGCGTCCGGTCTGGACGCGCGATACGCCGCGAGGTAGCCCGGAAATTTCAACCGGTGTCCGTTCGCCTTGAGCTTCAAATCGCCCTCGGCGGATTCAATCTCCGCCGCGATTCGATCGGTGAGCGCCGGGGACATCTGTGACGCCATCGTTCGCGCCCAGATGAGTCCGTACAATCGCGCCTCATCGCTTCCGGGTCCCAATTGACGCGCGACCTGCGCGGGAAGACGACCCGCGTTCGTTGGTCGAATCGCCTCGTGCGCCTCTTGCGCGTTTTTCTGCTTCTTTTTGAAATATCTCGGAGACTCCGGAACGTACTCCTCCCCGAACACCTCTGTCGCCGTCGTTCGGAGCGTCTGGATAGCGTGCGGGGCGACGTACGTGCCATCGGTGCGCATGTACGTGATCAAACCTTCACCCGTGCCCGCGCCTTCGTAGAGTCGCTGCGCCGCCGACATGGTTCTCGACGCCCCGAACCCGAGCTGTTTGTTCGCCTCTTGTTGCATCGTGGACGTCGTGAAAGGAGGTCCGCTCGTGCGTTTCGCCTCACTGTGTTTCACCTCGGACACACGCAGGCTGTCGCACGCTCGAACGCGTCGCGCGTACGCATCCGCCTCTTCGCTCGAGGCGATGGTAAACTTTGCGAGCTTGTTTCCGTCGACGTGCGTCAACGCGGCGTCGAACGCGGACCCATCTTTGGTCGCTAACGACGCCTTCACCGTCCAGTACGGTTCGCTCACGAATGATTCGACCTCTTCTTCGCGCTCGCTCACCAATCGCAGCGCCACGCTCTGCACGCGTCCCGCCGACAGACTCACGCTCGACGGCAATTTTCGCCACAACAATCCCGAAAGCGTAAACCCGAACAAATAATCTAACGCCCGTCTCGCCATGTACGCGTCCACCATCGGCGCGTTGATCTCTCTCGGCGATTCCACCGCGCTCAGCACCGCGCTCTTCGTGATCTCTCCGAACGTCACCCGTTTCACGTCTAAATCGTCTCGCAACAACTTCTTCTCGCGCAGCACCTCCAACAGGTGCCAAGAGATCGCCTCACCCTCCCTGTCCGGATCAGTCGCCAACAACAGTACGTCCGTCGTCTTCAGCGCCGAGATTATGTCTCGTATCGCCGCCTTTTGCCTCGTCGTCGACGTCCACGTCATCGCGAACGACTCGTCCGGTCGCACGCTTCCCTGTTTATTCACCAAGTCTCTCACGTGTCCGTAACTCGCCAACACCTTGGCGTTCGCCCCCAGGTACCGCTCGATCGTCTTCGCCTTGGCGGGGGATTCAACAATCATCAGCGTCCTCGCGTTCGTCGCGAACGCCGCCGCCGCGTTCGACGCCGACCCGCCCGCGTTCGCGCGCGTCCCGCGTCCCGCCGCCGCCGCCGCCGCGAACGCCTCCCCACCACCGCGTCTTCCCTCGCCGCTCACGCCGCGCGCGAACGCGCGCGCGCTCGACGCGATCCATCCTCGCGCCCCGCGCGTCGTCATCCCCATCGAGGCGCGCGCGCGACGCGTCGCCGTCGTCGAGGTCGCGGTCGCGGTCGCGCGCGACGACGACGACGACGACGCGCTCGGCGCGCGCGCGCGCATGCACGCGACGCGCGGACGCGCGCGCGCGGACGAGATCAACGACGCCGCGGTCGAGGTCGCGCGCGCGACGACGGCGACGCGCTCGATGCGCGCGCGACGCGCGTCGACGACGACCTCGGGTCGTTAACTGAGGGGCGAATTCCCGCAGAGTTCGACGCGACGCGACGCGACGCGACGCGAGATGTTCGCCGCGAAACCGCCCAAGTCGCGAAAGTACGGGCAGCCCATCTACGCCGGGGCGTGGTTGGACGACCGAACCGCGCTCGTCGCCGGTGGGGGTGGGAAGAAGTCGAGCGGGATTCCCAATCGAATCTTGATCGCGGCGCTGGAATCGACGGACGGACGGCGCGGATCGACGTGTTTGGGCGAACCGGAGGCTTGGACGCACACGGATGAAGACGCGCCGCAACGACTCGCGGTGCACCCGAGTCGAGAGCACGTCGTGTGCGCGTTCGGGGGGACGCTGGGGGTGTTTCGCGCGAGACGCGAACGACGCGCGGGCGGCGACGGAGGGCGCGCGGATTCGAACGGGGCGTCCACGTCGGCGTCGGCGAACGAGGCGACGTGGGTGATCGAACCGAGCGTGGATTTGGGATTGCCGGCGAGGGTGAGCGTGACGCCAGACGAGAGAGAGATTAAGTGCGCGGCGTTTAGCGCCGACGGCGCGAGGCTGGCGCTCGGTTTGGAGAGCGGCGAGGTAAAGATTTTATCGTGGCCGTCGTTGGAGGTGGAGAAAGAGCTCGGCGCGCACGAAAAAGGGGCGGTGACGGATATCGCGTGGGCGCCCGATGGCGACGGATTGTTGACGACGTCGGCGGAAAACGCGACGACGAGTAACATCGGTCGCGGCGCGGCGGTGTGGAGTCTCGAGCGAGGCGAGCGCGTGCGCACGCTCTTCGACGAATCCATAGCGAAGAGCGGGGCGAGAAACGTCGTGTTTCGAGGCGCGGCGTACGGATCCGGTACGAACGCGTCGACGAACGTGGCGTGGACGGGCGTGAACCTCGACGGCGAGGGCTGGGTCGTCAAGTGGGATTGCGCGACGTGGAAAGTCGTGAGCAAGGCGCGAATCTTCAAGAATGAGCCAATCTCTGGATTCGCGGTGAACACACAGGGCACCCTAATCGCTGCCGGTAGCTCCGAGGGCGAGGTCAAGGTGGTGGACGCCCAAAAATTCACCCTCATCAAGCCCGTGAAGAAGGCGCACATGATTTTCGTCACCACCATGGCGTGGAATCCCAAAGGAAACGTCGTCCTCTCGGGATCCGCCGACGCGAGCGGACTGGCGACGAAAATCGACAAGCAATCCTGGACCTTACGTCTCATCTTATGGTTCACCGTGCTCGTGATTCTCATCCTCGCCTGGGTGACGCTCCTCTCGGCGCTCTTCCCGGACCCGCTCGCCAAGGCGCTCGAATCCGGCGACTACGCCAAGGCGGCTCAGGTGGTCGCGGATTACTTTAGCGAGGGTAAAAATCCGGCATCCGTCGCCGAGACGATCGAAGAGGTCATCGAGGACGCCGCGCAGCACCTCGCATCGCGAGACGAGTTGTGAGACGCTTCTTCATACGTATTTCGCATTCTTCATTTTACAATACTTTCCATTCATCCATCCGTTCCACCCCGCCCCGCGCGCTCCTCCATCCCTACTTCTTCTCCTCGCTCCCACTCCTCCCCGCCTCGCTCGCGATCTCGTGTACGCTTCGCTCCAACTCATCGATCCTCGCCTGCACGTCGTCGATCTTCGTGATGATCGCGTCCGACATCGTCTGAAACCGTCCCTGCATCTGTTCCAACAGATTCTTCGTGAAGGCGGAGAGTTCCTCCGCGGTGACGTCCTCGCCCGGT
>MDTE01136487.1_pt1 | contig 128935 bp, 123 predicted proteins | sample 811231 | NCBI WGS metagenome assembly MDTE01 (sample SAMN05326651, study PRJNA326480) | marine metagenome | isolation source: seawater | place: Indian Ocean: Red Sea | collected 2010 | reverse complement strand
GGCTGGAACCGCCGCGCCAGCGCCGCGTCCTTTTCCACATGCTTGCGATATTCGTCTAGGGTCGTTGCGCCAACGCAATGCAGGTTGCCGCGCGCGAGCGCGGGCTTCAGCATGTTCGAGGCGTCCATCGATCCCTCGGCCGCGCCGGCGCCGACGATGGTGTGCATCTCGTCGATGAATAGCACGATCTCGCCCGCGGCCACAGTAACCTCTTCGAGCACCGCCTTGAGCCGCTCCTCGAACTCGCCACGGAACTTCGCACCGGCGATTAGCGCGCCCATGTCGAGCGAGAGCAAGCGTTTCTCACGGAGGCTCTCTGGCACATCCCCGTTGATGATCCGCAGCGAGAGTCCTTCCACGATGGCGGTCTTGCCGACACCCGGCTCGCCGATCAGGACCGGATTGTTCTTGGTGCGGCGTGAAAGCACCTGGATCGTGCGACGAATCTCCTCGTCGCGTCCGATAACCGGGTCAAGCTTGCCATCCCGGGCCGCGGCGGTCAGGTCGCGGGTATATTTCGCGAGCGCGTCATAGGCGCCCTCGGCCGCGGCGTTGTCGGCCGTGCGGCCTTTGCGCAACGCGTTGATCGCTTCGTTCAGTGCCTGCGGAGTAATATTAGCACCCGCCAGAATCTTCGCGGCGGAAGTGCCGGCTGCGAGCGCGATCGCCAGCAGCAGACGCTCGACCGTAACGAAACTGTCTCCAGCCTTGTCCGCGACGTCCTGGGCCGCAGTCAGAATGCGTCCTATGTCCTTGGCCAGATAGACCTGGCCGGCGCCATCGCCCTCGACCTTAGGAAGCTTAGCGAGCGCCTGCTCGACCGACCGCCCGGCGGCCACCGGATCGCCACCCGCGGAGCGGATGAGGTTGGCGCACAGTCCCTCCTCATCATCCAGCAGGGCTTTGAGCAGATGCTCGGGCACCAACTGCTGATGTGCGCTGCGCTGCGCTAGGTCTTGCGCAACCTGAACGAATCCTCGCGCGCGTTCGGTATATTTCTCGAAGTTCATGCTTTTCTCCTCGAACGACCTCCTCACATGAGGCAGGCTTGGAAGACGAACCCGATCCCGGCATTCGCCACAAGGGCACACGGTCGGCTCGCCATACAATGCACGAACCTTTCTGCTGCCTTGAGATATGGTGTTGCCAACGCGCAACACAAGACCCAGCAACCACCATGACAACGCGCCACACGAAGACGATTTCATCGCGCAAATACGAACGATGCAGCAACCGATGAACGGACACTGTCTGAGAAATTCATAGCTACTCGGTAAGGAGCTTTCTAGAGCCGTGCTGCCCAATGCCCGGCTCGAAAAAGGCTAAACCATTAAGGGGGACCGCCGTTTGGCACTCGGTCAGCCCGATTTCGCGTTCGACACGGCCAATTCGGTGTGGATGCGCAAGATGAACTTTCTGGCCCTCTTGCGGGACAAGAGGTTGGCGGAGCTCAATGCCTTACACTAAGCCGAAACCGGCATCCCGGCTCTGCGCCACAAGCACCAAATAGTTCTCGGATCGGCGCTGACGACCAACCCAGGACGGGCATCCGTCGAGGCATTCCGTGCCGATTTTCCGGTGGATAAAATCCCAAGAACGCCGCCCTGCTCGAGGCCGGCGATCACAGCTTCTCCGATCTCGACACCAAGGTCGTTTCCCGGATTAACGTAAACAGCGTCGCCTATCTCGGCGCATTTATAGGCCCTTCGAATGCACGCCAGTTCCGCAGCAACATCTTTTTCGCCGCTACGGCCGCTTAGAGCGAGTTCGCATGGGTCGACCGCGAGGTCCGCACCAGCGGGGCAGTAGTCGAAGTCATAAAGCACAAACGGCGCTACGCCGCGGCGAACGTCTCCCTTGAGACGGCATCGCGGGAAATGACCTTGCCGAAGGCACTGCAAAACGAACGGGGCACCGGGACCTTGGCATCTTCGCGCGTGTTGACCCCGGGCCAGCCCCATCCGCGCAACAACATCTCCCGCATTGATTACTTGGCTTCACAACGGGTGCGATGTCAGGTTGAAACGCCTTCGTCGTCGCTGGCAGCTTCGCTTACGTCATCGCCGGCCGTCCTCTCGTCGGCAGCATCCTTGCCGCCGTCGTCACGTCCGTTCGAACGCCGTGTGCGACGCTTACGCCCATTGGGCTTCGCGTCGGCATCGTCGTTAGCCTGCACGCTATCGTCAGCCGCGTTGTCTTCGGCCTGCAGATCCTCGACGAATGCGCCGTGGCCGTTACCGGGGCTGCGCGCCTGCTCATCGCGCGCGTTCTCGTCGCGCGAATTCTCATCCGCGTTGTTTCGCTGCTCGTTCTTCGCCGCAGCCGCACTCATCAGCCGGTAGTAATGCTCAGCGTGCTGGAGAAAGTTCTCCGCCCCGACGCGATCACCCGCAGACGCCGCATCGCGGGCCAGCTGCTGATACTTCTCATAGATCTGCGACGGATTACCGCGCACGCGTGCGCCGGGGCCGTTGCTGTCATAGGTCTGATTACGGGGGTTGCCAGACTTGCGTCCGCCGCGGCCCCGCTGCCGCCTGTTGTTTGCGTTTGGTCGCATTGCTTCCGTCGATCAGTGTTTCTGATTACGGTCCAACTCTCGGTTGATCGGCACAATTCGTATGTATAACGCGCTTTTCAGGAAGAACCGCTCGACCGCGAGTGGTCTCTTCGAGTTCGGATCCGGGAGTTCAGACTACACGCCAAGGCCTAAGGGATTGAGATCACAAAAAGCAACATGCGGTGTATCTGACAACAACACCCTAGGCGGCTCGCTTTTGTTTTCCAAGAACTTTTTTGATCGCGGGCTCGGAGACAGTTAACCGTTTGATGCGGGCTCGAACGTAATTACCCGCGCCCGCCGGTTGATATCCTGATCGACGTCGGCGATCCGCAATCCGGCGACCCGTCCCAGCGCCGCGACCCCGTGCGCCTGACCCTGCCCGAGTTCCAATGCAATGACTGATGCCCCCGTGCCGAGGCGACGCAACGCCGGGACGATCCGCCGGTATGCCGCGAACCCGTCCGCGCCGCCGTCTAGGGCGAGCCGGGGCTCATAGTCCCGCACTTCGGGCTCGAGATGGCGCAGCTCGTGGCGCGCTATATAGGGCGGATTTGAGACAATTACGTCGAAATTGCCATCTAGACCGTCGCACCAGTCGCCCTCGAGCCACGCGACGCGCATATCCAGCCCCAGCGCCACGGCGTTCGATGCGGCCACCTCGAGTGCCTCGGGGGAAGCATCAATGCCGAGGCCCGTCGCATTGGGACATTCGGCCAGCAACGTCAGGAGCAGGCAGCCGCTGCCGGTGCCTAGGTCGAGCATGTGTAAGGGAGCATCCCAGTCCTCGATTCGCGACAGTACTGTCTCGACGAGCGTCTCTGTGTCCGGGCGCGGCGTCAGCACGTCCGGTGTGACCCGGAAATCCCGGGACCAGAATTCGCGCGCCGCGACGATCTGCGAGACGGGTTCACGGCGTTCCCGGCGCGCCAGCATTTCAGCAAAACCATCCCGCGCGGCCGGCCCGATCTCTACCTCGCCGTTTGCTATTACCCACGCATAATCGCGACCCGTCGCATGGCACAGTAGGACACGCGCGTCGAGCTCCGGTGTTTGGGCACCAGCCGCCTTCAGGCGATCAGCGGCTTGGACCAAAGCCACCGCGACCGTGTTGGCCTGTATATCATTCATCGGTGCCATCGTCCTCGGCGAGTTGGGCCGCCTGTTCCTCTGTTGTGAGCGAATCGACGAGTTCATCAAGCCCCTCCCCGTCGAGGATGCGGTCGAGCTTATGAAGAGTCAGGTTGATTCGGTGGTCGGTTACCCGCCCCTGAGGATAGTTGTACGTTCGGATGCGCTCGGACCTGTCGCCAGAGCCCACTTGGCTGCGCCGGGACGCTGCGCGCTCGGCGTCAATCTGCTGGCGCTCATGCTCATAGAGACGCGCGCGCAGGACGCGCATGGCCTTGGCCCGGTTCTTGTGCTGGGATTTCTCGTCTTGTTGGGTGACCACGATCCCAGTCGGCTCATGCGTGATGCGGACCGCGCTGTCGGTAGTGTTCACCGATTGCCCGCCCGGCCCCGACGCGCGGTAGGTGTCGATGCGCAGGTCGCTCTCGGCAATGTCGATGTCAACTTCTTCGGCTTCCGGCAGCACGGCGACAGTGGCCGCAGAGGTATGAATCCGCCCGCTACTCTCGGTTTCAGGTACCCGTTGCACACGGTGGACACCGGATTCGTATTTCAGGCGCGAGAACACGTCCTGGCCGCTGATCGATGATACGATCTCCTTGAAACCTCCGATTCCAGTGTCGCTGGAATCCATCACCTCGACCCTCCAGCCCTTGTGCTCGGCATAGCGCTGGTACATTCGGAACAGGTTCGCCGCAAACAGCGCTGCCTCGTCGCCACCCGTCCCGGCACGGATTTCGAGGATTGCATTCTTCGCATCCGCCTCGTCCTTCGGCAGTAGCATGATCTTAAGCACCTGCTCGAGCTGGGGCACGCGCCCGCGCAGTTCCTCGATCTCAGCCTCGGCGAGCTCCTTCATCTCAGTGTCGCCGCCCTCGTCCGAAAGAATCTCCTCGAGCCCGACGATCTCCTCGCGCGCGGCGCGAAGTGCGAGTACGGTCTCGACGACTTGACTCAGGTCGGAATATTCCTTCGACAGGCGGACATATTCCTGCGGATCGCTGCCGTCGGTCTGCGCCAGCATGTCGGCCAATTGGGCGTGACGCTCCACCACACGGTCGAGTTTTTCATCCAGGCTCATCAGTCCTCGCTTCCGGAGGGGTCCGCTTTCCGCCCCTCCCGCCTTTCGGTATCATCATCACTCTGGTTATCCGCCAGCGCGAACAAGCGCCTTGCCGTCTCTGCCACCGGGTTCTCCGCGCCTGTCGTGCGCGCCGCCTCGCGCAGGGCGGCCGACGGCTCATGCAGGAGGCGGTTGATCAGGCGCCGGGTGGCCTCCTCCGCATCCGCGCGCGGATACTCGGTCAGCAGCGTGTCGCGCACAGCCCCGAACCGGGTCCGTAGCTCGGCGACCACCGGTACCGCCTCACGTTCGGCCTGCCGGACCCGGAACGCGTCGACATGATCGTCGACGATGGCCCAAGCCGCCTGCATAGCGGCATCGCGCATGTCGCGGTTCGACCGCGCGATCGCCTCGAGATTGTCGAGGTCATATAAGAAGACGTCGTCGAGATCCGCGATTCGGGGATCCGCATCACCCGGGATCGCGACATCGAGAACGAAAACCGGCTTGCGACGGCGTGCGCGAAGAGCCGCACGCAGCATCTCCGCCGTAATCATGTGGCGTCCGAGACCGGCCGCACCGATCACAAGATCGGCATCGACGAGCGCATCCGGAATATCGTCATAGGTCACGCTGTGTCCGTCGACGATTTGCGCCAGGGCGGCGGCGCGGGACGCGTTGCGGGCCGCCACCGTGACCCGGCGCAATCCGCCACCCCGAAAGTGATCGACCATCAGGATTCCCATCTCCGACGGACCGACGAGTAACGCCGAAACATTCTCGAGTCTGCCGAACAGGCTCCCCGCGGCCTTCACCGCCGCTGCCGCCATCGAGACGGGCCCCTCCGCGATCGCCGTTTCCGCACGCACCTTCTTGGCTGCGGCATAGGCTTGCTGCATCAGGGACTCAAGCGCCGTACCGGCACCCCCGCCCTCGGCCGCCTTCGCGTGGGCCGCCTTTATCTGGCCCAGCACCTCCGCCTCGCCGACCACCACACTCTCCAGGCTCGCGGCGACGGCAAACACATGTCGCACCGCTGCATCCCCGGTCAGATCGAAAATCGCGCCGCCCGGCAGGCCCTCGTACCCGCCCGCGCGTGACGCGAGCAGATCGCGGCCGGCTGCCGCCGCGCACACCGGGTCGACCGCGGCGCCGTGAACCTCCACCCGGTCACAGGTGGATACGATAATCGCCTCGTTGAACCCGCCGGTGCGCAACCTCGCAAGGAGCGCCGGCACGTCGGCGCCCTCGACAAAAAGTCGATCCCGCAACGTGACACTGCTAGTCTTGTGGTTGGCGCCCACGACGACATAGTCGGCCGGCGCCGCCCCGGATTCCGGACGGTGGCCCATTCGTATCGCTCGCTAACGGTAGGCGGCGAGGTGGTCGGTCAGATCAGCAATCGCCACGTCGGCCTGTTCACCGCTGTCGAGGTCACGCACGGTAACGGCACCGCGGCCCAGCTCATCGTCACCAATCAGCACTGCCGCAGCCGCGTTGACACGGTCGGCGCGGCGCAGGCCGCGCGTCAGTCCACCCTTGTACAACAGCTCAACCGTCAGCCCGGCGCGACGCAGTTCACGAGCGAGGCGCACGGTCTCGCGCTCCCCTGCTTCGCCCATGCCGACTAGCGCGACAGGACGCGGCGCAGGCGTGGGGTCGCCGATCACCATCGCCAGCCGTTCGACGCCGGCCGCCCAGCCGACGCCGGGAGTCGCCGGGCCGCCCATGGTCTCGATCAGTCCGTCATACCGCCCGCCGGCTAGCACAGTCCCCTGGGCACCCAGCGCCTCGGTCGTAAACTCGAAGGCGGTGTGGCTGTAATAGTCTAAGCCACGCACCAGCCGCGGGTTGAGCGTATAAGCGATCTCGAGCGTATCGAGCCCGGTGCGGACGGCATCGAAGAAGGCGCGCGCGTCCTCACTAAGATAGTCCTCGAACACCGGCGCATCTGCGATCACGGCACGATCGCGCGCATCCTTGGAATCGAGAATTCGCAGCGGGTTGCGCGTCAGCCTTTCCCGGCTGTCGTCGGACAAACTGTAGGCATGACCGGTGAAATAGTCGACGAGCGCGTCACGATAGGCGGCCCGGCTCGGGCCGTCGCCCAGCGTGTTCAACTCTAGGGTCGTCTCCGACAGGACACCCAGCGCGTCCAGAATATCCACGCCTAGTGCGATGATCTCGACATCACCGGTCGGTTCCGCCACTCCGACCAGCTCGGCGCCGATCTGGTGGAACTGGCGCAGCCGGCCCTTCTGGGGTCGCTCGTGGCGAAACATGGGGCCGTTGTAAAAACATTTCAGCGGCAGCTCGTTGCGCAGCCCCCCGGAGATGACGGCGCGCGCCACCCCGGCGGTCCCTTCGGGCCGTAGGGTCAGACTGTCGCCGCCCTTGTCCTCGAAGGTATACATCTCCTTGGTGACGATATCGGAGGTGTCGCCGAGGGTGCGCTGGAAGACATCCGTGAACTCGAAAATGGGGGTCGCCATCGGGCCGTAGCCGTAACGCACCGCGACGGTCCGCGCGGCATCGATCAGCGCGAGATGCGCGCGCGCCTCATCGCCTATCAGGTCATGGGTGCCGCGCACGGGCTGGAGCTTGGCCATGGTTCGCCTCGAAACCGAGCCGTCTATTCGGCCGCCGACGAAATAGCGTCGAACGCTTCGGCCTCGATTTCCGCCGCCTTTGCCTCAACCAGCCCCACCAGATGATCGACGATATCCTCGTCCTGCAACCGGTGATGCGGTTGTCCGCCGATGTAGACTTGGTGGGTGCCCCGACCGCCGCCGGTGAACCCAATATCCGTCATCGTGGCCTCGCCGGGCCCGTTCACGACGCAGCCGATCACCGACACAGTCATCGGGGTGGTGATGTGCGCGAGCCGTTCCTCGAGCACCTTCACGGTCGCGATCACGTCATATTGCTGACGCGCACAGGAGGGGCAGGAGATCACGTTAATCCCGCGATGGCGCAGCCCTAGCGACTTAAGCATGTCGAACCCAACCTTCACCTCCTCGACCGGATCGGCTGAGAGCGAGACACGCAGCGTGTCGCCAATCCCCGACCACAGCAACATGCCGAGGCCGATCGAAGATTTCACGGTTCCAGACTGCAAGCCACCCGCCTCAGTAATACCGATATGCAGCGGATAATCGCAGGCCTCCGCCAGCCCCATATAAGATGCAACGGCAAGAAAAACGTCGGACGCCTTCACCGAAATCTTGAACTCAAGGAAATCCTCTTCCTCCAGCAGGCGAGCGGAATTCAATGCGCTCTCGATTAGCGCCTCGGGGCAGGGTTCGCCGTATTTCTCGAGCAGCTCCTTCTCGAGACTGCCTCCATTCACGCCGATGCGCATCGAGCATTTGTTGTCGCGTGCCGCCTTGACCACCTCGCGGACCCGCTCGCGCGAGCCGATATTGCCCGGGTTGAGCCGCAGGCATGCGGCGCCGGCTTCGGCGGCCTCGATCGCGCGCTGATAGTGAAAATGGATATCCGCAACGATCGGGACCGTCACCTCGGGGATGATCTCGCGCAGAGCAAGCGTACTGTCCTCGTCCGGACAGGAAACACGGACAATATCGGCGCCCGCGACCTCGAGCGTCCGAATCTGTTCTATCGTGCCGGCCACGTCAGTGGTCCGTGTATTAGTCATCGACTGAACGGTAATCGGCGCGTCTCCGCCGACGGGTACGTCTCCGACCATGATCTGACGGCTCTTGCGCCGTTCGATGTCGCGATATGGGCGAACGCTCATACTGGTTTCTAACCTCTGGATTCGACCGGACCGTTGCGCCTTAACATGCGCGTCGCGTTATGAAATATCAACTGCGCCACGCGGCGCAAACCGGCTATTGAAATACAGCCGTACCCGCACGAAGTCGCGCCGGATCGAGCCGCACGTCGCGCCGGCTTTCACCCTGCGCGCCGACCGGCGGCACCGCCTCACCATCGACCAGAATTTCCAGGCCGCCCGCATTGCCTGTCATCAGGCGCAGGTCATCTCGGTTCGGCACCATGTACCGGTCGCCCATCCCTAGCATCTGGGTGAGTACAACACCCTCGTCTTTATCGCGCACCTGCACCCAAGTGTTCTCCCGAGCGCGCAGTATGATGCGTGCGCTCACGTTCTGAGCTCCGAATGTCCGGCCTTGACGATCCGCGGCGATTGCCGGGGCCGTCGTCGATGGCTCCTGGATACTCGGCAACGCGACGTTGGCGGGCTTCTTCGAAAAAGCGGGTGATGGCGGGCTGGCCGCTGGCGCTGGAGTGGTTCGTACTACGACTTCGACGGCACTCGGTTGAGGCGCCTCTGCCTGCGCCGAGACTTCAGCTGCCGGCCCCGAGAGGTCGGCGCCCGTGCCTAGCGCTATCGCGGCGACCTCGCTCTCATTAGGAACAACGGAAGCCGCTTGCATCTGCGTGTTGACAACAGACGCCACCGCGGCGTTGGCCGGGGCAGTTTCTGGCGGATCGGCGGGCGCTTCGACCATACCGGCCGCCTCGGACGGCGGCGCGGGCACCCGAACGACCTCTATCCCGTTCTGGCTTTGATACAAGTACCATCCGCCAAAGGTCACTCCGGCCAGCAGCAGGCATATCGTGACCAGCAACCCACCGGGGAAACGCCCCTCGGGAAGCGGCGTCGGAAATTCCAGCTCCTGCTGCACCTGAATTCCGCTCGCCTCTTCCTTGAAGCGTGCGACCAGGCCGGGCGCATCGAGGTTCAGATAGGCAGCGTAGGATCGCACGAAGCCGAGCGCGTAGGTTGCTCCCGGCAACTCATCGAACCGGCCATTCTCGATCGCCTCGAGGTAGACCCGGCGAATCCGCAGAGTCTCAGCAATATCTCCGACCGTCTGGCCGGTGGTCTCACGCGCCTCGCGCAGAACCGCCCCGACATGATCAGCACCCTCGACCGAGTGCATCATTTCGGCGACTCCATCCTGATTCAGAACGCGTAACGAATGTGGATTTAAACGTACCATCAGGCCCCCAGCCAACGGTCTTAGTGATGTCCAGAAATCCTGAGAGACAGTTCCAGTTGGTCGCCGAGCCTAGGTACAGAGTAAGCCAAGCGCGCCGGGTGTAATCATAATCAAATATAATTCACATTCTATTTTCGATTTATTTATCAAATGCGATTCGAGGTCGCAATGATTTACATCGAAACATTATGATCTCGGGCAAAATCCAAGAGACGGGAACGAATACTTGGGTGAGGTGAATGCATCACGCCCTGCAGGTAGTTCGTCAGCTCGGCGACGCTCATCGAACGAACCATCGCCTTGACTGGACCAAAATTCGCGGGCGCCATGGAAAGGCGACGATAGCCGATTCCGATCAGCGCCATCGCCGCAATCGGATCACCGGCCATCTCACCGCAAACCGTGAGGTCGACACCAACGGCATCGCAATCTTCCGCAATCCGCTCAAGGAGTTTCAAGAGGGCGGGCGAAAGCGTGTCATAGCGTCCCTCGAGGCGCGGGTTTCCTCGATCGAAGGCAAACAGGAACTGCAAGAGATCGTTGCTGCCGATCGACAGGAAATCGATCAAGGGCAGCAGATTATCCAGCTGCAATGCTAGCGCAGGCACCTCGAGCATGACGCCCGTGCGCACCGTGGCCGGTTTGGTTTCACCGCGCCGCGCTGCACGATCAAGCTCGATATACAGCAGGTGTCGCGCCGCCTCGAACTCTGAGACCTGTGCGATCATCGGGAACATGACGTCCAGCGGTCGGCCGGCGCTCGCGGCGATTAGGGCGCGCAACTGATGACGCAGCATTACCGGGCGGTCAAGCGCGATCCGCGAGGCCCGCCAGCCCATCGCCGGATTCTCTTCGAAGTTACTTTGCAGATAGGGGAGAGCCTTGTCGCCGCCGATATCGAGTGTGCGAAATGTTACGGGCCGACTGCCGGCCTCGTCGTAAACGCGGGCATAGAACTCGGTCTGCGTTGCAACGTCGGGATAAGTCGCCCGAAGCATGAAAGGAATTTCTGTTCGATAGAGTCCGATCCCGTCGGACCGGGTCTCATCGAGTCGCGTCGTATCGGCCAATAGGCCCGCATTCAGAAAAAGCGATACTGGCACGCCATCGCGGGTCTCGGACGGCAGGTCCCGCAGACCCTGATAGACCTTCAGCCTAGCGCCCTGAGCGGCGACAGCCGTCTCGAAGTTAGCCTGCACTTCGTCGCCCGGCCGCAGGTAGATAATCCCGTTGTCGCCGTCTACAAGCACGGAGTCACCCGACTCGACCCTCGACATCAGACCCTGCAGCCGGCCAACCAGCGGTATTCCGAGGGCGCGCGCAACAATAGTTGCATGAGCGTTGGTCGATCCCTCCTCTAGGACCACCGCCCTGAGGCTGCCGGGGACGTAGTTCAGCAACTCCGCCGGACCAAGCGTTCGCGCCACCAGCACCGCATCGTCTGGTATCACCATGCCGTCGGGCCGCCCGCCATCGACAAGTTGCCGCAGCAACCGCTCTGTCAACTCCTCAAAATCCAGCATGCGCTCGCGCAAATAACTATCGGTAACCTGTCCCATGCGCGCCCGCATTTCGTCCTGCACCCGCTGAACCGCCGCCTCGGCCGATAGGCCGGAGCGGATCGCTTCGTCGATCCGGCGCAGCCAGCCGCGATCCTCAGCGAACATCCGGAAAGTCTCGAGTACGTCTCGGTGTTCGCTGGCGTCAGAGAATTCAGGCCGTTCCAACGCGTCATCCAGTTGCCCGTGAATGGCGGCCAGCGCATCGCGGAGCCGTCGTTCTTCTATCGTGGGATCGTCCGCGAGCATGGTCTCGATCGTGACCCGCCGGCGTTGCACCACTGCCGTCCCGGACGCCATTCCCGAGCTCAGCGCAAGGCCTTCAATGCGCTGGGGTAGCAATTCATTGGCGCTGTCATAGCGCGGCTCATCTGCGTCTAGAATGTCGCCGCCGCTGATCAGCTCGGCCAGAACCATCGCAGTCGTTTCGAGCGTCTCGACCTCTTCGTCGGTGTAGCTTCGCTGGGTCTGGTTCTGCACGGCCAGCACGCCGAGCACCCGGCCGGCCCGCAGCACCGGCACGCCCACCAGCGACGAGTAGCTTTCCTCGCCCGTCTCGGGACGATAAGCGAACTGCGGATGGCTTTGGGCATCGGCCAGTGAGATGGGCATGGCCTTGCCCGCGACGAAGCCGATCAGTCCTTCGCCGACCATCAGGCGCGTGTTGCGCACGGCATCCGGGCGCAAGCCTTCGGTCGCGAACAGTTCGAGCACATCGCCCGCCCGGCGTACATAGATCGAACAAACTTCAGCGACGAGTTCGCGTGCGATTAGCGTGGCGATCTGGTCGAGACGTTCCTGCCCCGAGCCGGGCCCCGCCATGATGTCGCGCAGCTGGCGCAATAGACGGCGCGAGCCCGTCCAAGCAGGCGTCGTCGGAGGTGCTCCGGCAGCTGGCGTCATGCCCACGCGCCCCGCCGCGCACCTGTCGAGGCGCGGCTTCGACCGTGCTCGATCCGGGCGAAGCTGGCGGACATGGAAACCTCTACGCGGCGTCGAGCCCATAGGCGGTGTGCAGGGCGCGCAGGGCGAGCTCGGTGAACTCCTCGGCGATCAGGACGCTGATTTTGATCTCCGACGTGGAGATCACTTGGATGTTGATCCCCCGCTCAGCCAGCGCCGAGAACATGCGCTGGGCGACACCCGCATGGCTGCGCATGCCAACGCCCACAACAGAGACCTTCACGACATCAGCATCGGGAACTAGGCTGGTGAAGCCAAGCTCCTCCTTGCGGGCGTTAAGCGTCTCGATCGCACGGTCGAGATCGCCGCGCGTTACCGTGAAGGTCATGTCAGTGCTGGTCTCGTCTTCAGAAACGTTCTGTACGATCATGTCCACGTTAACGTTGGCCGCGGCCAGCGGCCCGAAGATGGCAGCAGCCACGCCCGGCCGGTCCGACACCTGCACCAGCGTAATCTTAGCTTCATCGCGGCTATAGGTAACGCCGCTTACGATTTCATGTTCCACGATATCTTCCTCGTCCACGACCAACGTTCCCGGTCGCTCGCTGCCGACGGCTTCGTCGAATGATGAGAGAACCTGGACCGGAACCCTGTGATTCATAGCCAGTTCGACCTAGCGGGTCTGCAGAACCTTCGCCCCGAGGGACGCCATCTCCAGCATCTCCTCATAAGTTACCTTACTCAGCTTGCGCGCACGGGTCACTATGCGCGGATCCGATGTGTAGACCCCGTCCACATCCGTATAGATGTCGCACCGGTCCGCCCCGAGCGCCGCCGCCAGCGCCACCGCGGTCGTATCCGACCCGCCCCGCCCGAGCGTCGTGATCCGGTTGTCAGGGCCGACGCCCTGAAATCCGGCCAGCACGCAGACCTGACCGTCCGAGAAACGGCGCTCCATTTCCTCGATCTCGATGGATTCGATACGCGCACGCGCTTGCGCGTCCGAGGTGCGGATCGGCACCTGCCACCCGAGCCAGGACCGCGCGCGCACGCCTTGTTCCTGCAAACAAATCGCCAGCAGCCCGGCCGTTACCTGTTCGCCTGTCGAAACCACGACGTCGTACTCTCGCGCGTCGTGCAGGGCATGCGCCTCGCGGGTCAGCGCGACGAGGTCGTTGGTGACGCCAGCCATCGCCGACACCACGACGGCCATCTGGTGTCCCGCCTCGTACTCGCGCTTGACCCGCTGCGCGACGGCACGGATTCGGTCCAGATCAGCAACGGAGGTCCCGCCGAATTTTGCAACAATACGTGCCATGGTCTCTTCCATTATGCCTTCTACGAGCACACATATGAGCGTGCACAGCCTGCGGCAAGATCGCATTCGACGCCTGCAGCGCCAGCTTGTGATGCGAAGGCGGCGTATCCATACTCAGCCCAAACCCGGCTGGCAAGCGCCGTGGGGCCAGTCGGACACGTTGAAAACAACAAGACAAGAACGGTAAATGAGCACGCAGACTAACCACGCGGATTCCCGCGACCCCGCAGAGCTGGAGAAGTTCCGGCGCATGGCAGCCGAATGGTGGGATCCCGCAGGCAAGTTCAAGCCGCTGCACCAGTTCAACCCGGTTCGCCTTGAGTATATCCGTGACCGTGCCTGCGAGCATTTTGGCCGAGACAGGCATGCGATGCGCTCTCTCGAGGGCCTGAGCCTGCTCGATGTGGGATGCGGCGGCGGGCTCCTGTGCGAGCCCATGGCGCGGCTCGGCGCCACCGTCACAGGGATCGACGCGGTCGCTCGGAATATCGAGATCGCGTCCGTGCACGCTGCGGAATCCGGCCTCAATATCGACTATCGCGCGATCACCGCCGAGGACTTGCTGGCCGATGGCGAACGGTTCGACATGGTACTCAACATGGAGGTGGTCGAGCATGTGGCCGACCCGGCGGCCTTCCTGGCGGTTTGCGCCCGGCTAGTAGCGCCCGGCGGGCTCACCTTCGCGGCGACGCTGAACCGCACGCCCAAAGCGTTCGCACTGGCAATCGTCGGTGCCGAGTATGTGATGCGCTGGCTGCCGCGCGGTACCCATGACTGGCGGAAGTTCGTGAAACCGTCCGAGCTGGTCAGCGGACTGGAAGCCGGTGGTATTGAGATGATCGAACTTACCGGGGTCGTTTTCAATCCGCTGACCGGCAGTTGGTCACGTAATCGCTCCGACATAGATGTGAATTACATGGGCGTCGGTTGCCGCCAAAACTAGTCGGACACTCAGCTGTCAGCGCGCTTGACCCATGGCAACTTGCCAACTGGGACACCTTCCTCGGCAAGGTCCCTCGCATCCTCGTCGGTGGCGTTGCCGTAGATCGGACGCTCATCACTCTCGCCGTAGTAGATCTTGCGGGCCTCCTCGGTGAAATCATCGCCCACATCGTCGAAGTTGGTCTCGACATATTCGCGCACCTTGCCCAGCATCTTGCGCAATTTGCGGGCCTGCGCCGCCTTCTCGCCGCGATCCGCCACCACTGCATCCTTAGCACCCACCACGGGCGCCATCAGGGATTTCTCGATATTCAAGTCCCCGCATTCGGGGCAGGCAACCAGCCGCTCCTTTATTTGGCGAGCGAAATCATCCGAATTCCGGAACCAGCCCTCAAACTCGTGATCATTCTTACAGATCAGATTGAAGCTAATCATCCCGATGTGCTCACTCGGTGCCCCGCTGCAGCGGGCAAAAGAATACAAAACATCACAGAAATGATGCTATTTCAGGAAAATTACAAGCCTCTATCGAACCGGCCGCATGCCTTCCATCGCCCCGCCATCCGACTGGATCACTCGGTTTTCCTCCGATGCCGGCGGACCCGTGCTTGATATCGCCTGCGGCGCCGGTCGGCACGCCCGTTTTTTTCTAGCACGCGGCCTCGCTGTCACGGCCGTCGACCGGGACATCTCGGGGATGGCGGATATTGCCGACGTGCCCATGCTGAAGCTGATCGCGGCGGACCTAGAGAGTGGTCCCGATACGTGGCACCCCACACCAGAGGCATATGCGACTGTGGTGGTAGCGAATTATCTTTGGCGACCGTTACTGCCGGCCTTAGTAGAAGCGGTCGCGCCGGGTGGCCGCCTGCTATACGAGACGTTCGCCCTTGGCAATGAACGCTTCGGCAAGCCGTCAAACCCGGACTTTCTGCTGATGCCCCAAGAACTGCGCGAGGCCGTCGCCGACCGGATGGAGGTGCGCGCCTTCGAGGAGGGCGAGACAGATACGCCCCGCCCGGCAGTGATCCAGCGGATTTATGCGGTGAAGGGCAAGCCCCGAGCTCTCAGTTGAGACCCAGCATCGTGTCGAGCTTGCCGGCCGAATCCAGAGCATAGAGATCGTCGCAGCCGCCGATATGAGCATCGTCGATGAAGATCTGCGGCACCGTGAGGCGACCGTTTGCGCGGGCTATCATTTCTTGGCGCTTGCCGCTGCTGACACTGACATCGGTCTCCTCAAAATCGACGCCCTTCTGCTCGAGCAGCCGCTTCGCCGCAGAGCAGAAGCCGCACATCATGCCGGTGTATATTTCGACTTTCGCCATGCCGTCCGCTCCCCTTGGTCCCCGCCGTATATTATCTGGGAAATCCTGCGCGCCGCCAGCCCCACTTTGCTCAGGCGAAGGGCCATGCCATATAGAAATCATGACGGGCCCGATGGATACCTTCGACCGCGCGCTGCTACGCATTCGCCGCGCGCGCGCGGCAGAGAGCTACGCGGAACACGACTTTCTGTTCCGCGAGATCGCCGAGCGACTGGCGGAGCGGACCGCGGATGTCCGCCGCTATTTCGAGCTGGCTCTCGACTGGGGTGGCCGCACCGGACTTTTCGCCGAAGCCGCCGCGCAGCTGGCCCCCGGCAAGATAAAGCATCTGCTGCACAGCGAGCTAAGCGTCGATCTCGCCCGGTTCGGGCAGGCAGAACACGGGAACCCGGTCGTGGTTGCCGACGAAGAGGCCTTGCCCTTCAAAGACGCCAGCCTCGATCTAGTCGTCAACGTTGGCACACTCCACGCGGTCAACGACGTACCTGGCGCGCTCGCACAGGTTCGTCGCACCCTTCGGCCCGACGGGCTCTTCCTCGGCGCGCTCTTCGGCGGGGAGACCCTGCATGAGCTACGCAGCGCATGGCTAGCCGCGGAGGCAGAGATCGAGGGCGGCGCCAGCCCGCGCGTGGCCCCCTTCGCCGAACTGTCCGACGCGGCGGGACTCCTCCAGCGGGCCGGTTTCGCATTGCCGGTCGCCGACAAGGACACTATATCCGTGGTCTACGATCACCCGTTGAAACTGATGCATGACCTGCGCGGCATGGGCGAGACAAATATCCGACGCGACCGCCGGCGCACGCCAACGAGACGCGCGACCCTATTCCGCGCCACGGAAATCTATGGCGAGCGCCATGCCGACTCTGACGGGCGCGTGGCGGCAACGTTCGAAGTTTTCTTCCTGACCGGCTGGTCGCCCGCCGCGACCCAGCCACGGCCCTTGCGCCCGGGCAGCGCCCAAGCCCGCCTCGCCGACGCGCTGAAGACGGTGGAATACGTCGCCGGCGAGCCCGCGAGCCTGCCCCCAATGGAGGACAAGGGCTGATGCCGATCACTCTGTTCGCCACCCTCGGCAAGGCCTATCGCTTCCTGTGGGACGAGCGCCGGGACCTGTTTGCTTATGCGTTCCTGCCTGTGCTTCTGGTGTCTTTCATACAGATCGCTGGCCTTTGGCTGACCGGCGACTGGCAGCTCTTTTTCGAGGCGCTCTCCGCTACACCAGAGAGCGCGCACACGCCTCACAGACCGCTCGATCCGCGTGAGATTCCTGCCGCCGACATCGCGGCGATGGTCGCCAACGCTATCGCCGCCTTCGCCGCCTATGCGATGTTTGCCGTCGCTTGGTTCCGACGTTACCTAATCGGCCCGGAGAGCACCACGGTGGGCGCGGCGATGCGCTGGGGGCAACGCCAGTGGCGCTTCGTCGCACGGTTTTTCATGCTTATCTTCGTGGTGCTTCTGCTCGGAGTCCTCGCGACCTTGCCCTTGAGCCTATTCACCAATGCAAACCCGATCCTAGATATGTTCGCACGTACCGCAATCGTCATCGCAAGCCTGCTGGTCACCGATCGGCTGCTGCTGATCCTACCCGCCGCCGCGCTGGATCACAATCTCGGCATCCGCGACGCGGCCAACGCCACCGCCGGCAAGAGCTGGTACATGGTCGGCCTTTACCTCTTCTCGCTGCTGCCCATGCTGTTCGCGCTGATCATCATCGGCCAGATCATTGCCGGGCTCGCGATCGGCCTAGGCGGACCATCCCTATCTTTCATGTTCGTCGCCCTGCTACTGCAACAGTCAATCATGTTCGTGGCGATCGCAGCCCAGGTCACGGCGCTCGCCGAGGCGTACCGCCAGCTCGTGTTGCCGCCCGCCTGACGGGTTAAAGATGCCCTACAAGCTGCCCATCATCGCGACCACCGCCGACGGCTACCGCTTCCTGTTTGGCCGCTTCACCGCCTGGTTCCAGCTGGCCCTCCTGCCACTGGTTATCTGGGTCGCCATCGAAATGATCGTGTCCAACGGCTGGCTAGCCGGCGGGAACCTAGCGCGGACCAGCAACAGCCCCCTCGCGGCCCACTGGATACTCAACGCGCCTTTTTTCCTCGCCTACGTTCTGGTCACGGTCGCGCTGTTGCTCTACGCCGTCGCGCTGCACCGGCTGGTACTCGACCTGCCCGGCAGCACCGGCGCGTTCGCCTGGCTGACTTGGCGCGCGCGGCACATGCGTTATTTGGGCCAAGCAGTCATCGTCGCGGCGATCCTTTTGATCGGGATCATGGTGTCGGGTACATTCGTCCCCATGGTCGGCGCCGTCGCGGGCACTGCCGGCGTGCTCGACACCGCGGCGGGCGAGGTCACACTGACGATCATCGTGCTGCTGCTGTTCGCGGTCCCGATCGCACTGCTCACCTGCATGGTGCTCCCGGCCCTGCCCGCCGCCGCAGTTGAGGATCATGCCGTCACCCTCTCCGAGGCCTCGAACCAGGCCAAGGGCAATCTGTGGCGAATGACACTCATATTGCTGGTTGGTAGCCTCGTCCCCCTCCGGCTGGTAGAGTGGGGGATGACCTTTCTACTTGCACGGTCCGCGGCAGATACGGAACCGGTACACGCGGCCGAGGTCACCGGCATCCTCGTCAACTTCCTCGCCTTCACGGTGGTAATCACGCTGCTGTCCCTGATCTATCGGCGGCTGCGCGACAACAAAACGCTGCGAGTTGACCAGCCGGCGCGATAGGTGGGACTTCTCCTTTATGCCGGGAGTACTCCTGCGTTTCCCACTCTACGCAATAGACGCTAAATCGGAGCCAATGGACTAGCTCTCCGAACTAGTCCGCAAAAACCTAACGCGGGTCGCTTTGATCTTCCTGTTCGGCGATGCCACCCCCTTTACAATCTTAAATCTTGTCCAGAGGTCCTTCTTATCCGGGCAGGTGCGCAAGCGCGCCTCGCGACTCTGCAGGCGGCCGCAATCTGATCCCGTTACTGCCTGAACTCTGTCGGTTCGCTGTAACCGCAGTCATGCTGTCGATGATCTAAAGGCTGCTCAGCGACAACGCGTGAGAGCACCAATCGGAGACAATCGCCTAAAGCAGGTCCTGCAGCTGGGCAACCAGTGGTACGTCGGCGGGCGGCATCGGATAGCCCCGTAGCGCGTTGGGACGCACCCAGGCGAGCTCTTGCCCCTCGCGCGGGGTGGGTTTGCCCTGCCACACCCGGCAGACGAATAGCGGCATCAACAGATGGAAATCGTCATAGGCGTGGCTCGCGAAGCCAATAGGCGCAAGGCAGCTTTCGTGCGTGTCGATGCCGAGCTCCTCGGCGAGCTCGCGGATCAGAGCCGTCTCGGGCGTCTCGCATTCCCGAAGTTTGCCGCCGGGAAATTCCCAAAGTCCGGCCATGGACTTGCCCCCCGGGCGCCGCGCTAGCAGTACTCGATTGTCGGCGTCGATCAGCGCGGCAGCACTTACCAAAAGCAGGGGCGGCGGGTCGTCGCTCACCGCGCTAGCTCCGGTAGTCAGCGTTGATCGAGATGTAGCCGTGGGTCAGATCGCAGGTCCAGACGGTACCCCGCCCGCGCCCAATCCCTAGGTCGATGTCTATATCGATCTCGAGACCCTTCATGTGGACGGCAACGGGTGCCTCGTCATAGCCAGGCACGAGCTGGCCGAGCCGAGTGATCGGCACGCCGCCGACGGCGATCGACAACCGGTCGCGGTCCGCCTTCTCGCCCGCCTTACCTACGGCCATGACAATCCGACCCCAGTTAGCATCCTCGCCTGCGATCGCGGTCTTGACCAGCGGAGAGTTAGCGACCGCCAGTCCGACAGCGCGCGCGGCGCGCTTCGATTCCGCGCCCCTGACGTTGATGGTCACAAACTTCTGCGCCCCCTCGCCGTCGCGCACCACCTGTTGCGCCAAGTCGACGAATACCTCTCGCAGTGCCGCCTTGAAGTCGGCAAGCTGCTTGTCCGCCGCCGACGTGATCCGGGGCTGGCCCTTGGCCTGCCCGGTCGCGAACATCAAAACCGTGTCTGACGTAGATGTGTCGCTGTCGACGGTGATGGCATTGAAGGACTCGTCCGACGCCCAGCGCACTAGGCGCTGCAGAACCGTCGCAGGGATCTTCGCATCGGTGAACACAAAGCCCAGCATCGTCGCCATGTCCGGCGCAATCATACCCGAGCCCTTGGCGAAGCCCGAGATCGTGACGAGCGTCCTGCCGATGCGCACCTTGAGACTCGCGCCCTTGGCGAAGGTGTCCGTGGTCATGATCGACTCGGCGGCGTCGCGCCAGTTGGCAGCGCCCAGCGCGCGCTTCATTTCAGGCAGCTTGCTCGCGACATAGTCGGGTTCGCGCGGCTCTCCGATCACGCCGGTCGACGCAACAAACACGTCCTGCGCCCGGCAGCCGAACAGGTGCGCCGCCTCGCGGACCGTCTGGGCAACCTGCAGATCGCCCGCCAGGCCCGTGAAGGCGTTGGCGTTGCCGGAATTGACCACTAGTGCACGCGCCTTGCCGCGGGGCAGGATGGTGCGGCACCACTCGACCGGAGCGGAGGGGCATCTGGAACGGGTGAGAACACCGGCGGAGGTGGTCCCGGGCTCGAAGACCGCCAACATAAGGTCCCTTACCCCTCGATTCTTCTTTAGTCCGACCGCGCGCCCCGACAAACGGACGCCGCGCACGTTGGCGATTTCGGGGAACCGCGTCGGCGCCAGCGGCGAGCGCAAAGGCACAGGCGCCCCGGTCAACTTGGGCTTCGACCTGGATTTGGACTTGGCCGCTTTCGCCATGGCAGGAACTCCCAGTAAATCTTCGACTAGGCCGCCGCCGCGATGCAGAAACCTACTGCCCGGGTGCATCCTCGACCGGCGAGCCGTCGAGATTGAACATCTTGATCTCGGCCTTGTCCCGCAATCTCGCCATATGCGTGGCGATCAACTCGCGCGTCAACTGCTGTTCGAGCGTCGGGCGCGATTCCTGGAAGGTCGGGGCGGGTTGGCGCCGCTTGTCGAGCACCTTGATCACGTGCCACCCGAACTCCGTCTGCACCGGGTCCGCGCCGATCAAGCCAGGCTCGATGGCGAACGCCGCGCTCGAAAAGGGCTGCACCATGGCCGAGCGCGTGAAGTAGCCGAGATCGCCGCCGCGCGGCGCGCTTGGGCCATTGGAGCGTTCGCGTGCCATATCGCCGAAATCCTTGCCGTTCTCGAGCGCCTCGATCACGTCATAGCCGTCTTCTTCGCTGTCCAGCAGGATGTGCTGAGCGTGCACCTCGATAGGTCCCTCGGTATTGGCGATCGTCTCGTCGTAAGTCTTGCGCAGATCTTCTTCCTTCAGGCCGTCGGAGATCATCCGGTTAATGTAGGCCTGCTGGACCGCGACCCGGGTGAAGTCCTCGATCTGGGCCCGTACGTCGGGATCCTCGCGCAGGTTTACCTTATCGCCTGCCTCGACTAGCAGCTGTCCGTCGATCAGCTGCTGCACGATTTGGGTGAACAGGGTGCCAATGGGCACCTGACGGAACTGGTCCGGAAGGTGCTCAAACGCCATCGCTACGTCCGACTGGCGAATCTCTGAGCCGTTGACCACGGCCACCACGGGATCGACAGGTGTGTCGCCATCGGCCCGCTCTGCGGAAACCAACGCGGCGGCCACGGCGAGAAACGGAAGCATTAGGGACGCGGCGCGGGTGCTTAGCATCTGGTTACTCCTGCCGAATCCAAGGGCGAAACCGTTAGCTCCGGTTACGGGCCAATCTGACGCGTTCCCCGGGCACTTACAAGCCAAACCCGGGGCCTGCGAGGCTGGTCACACGGCAATGTCAATAGGAATTCGGCCGACAAAAGGACATTTCGATGTGAGCCCGGGGCCTGGCCCCCGCACACCGCGTCGACCGTCATTGACACATGCTGACGCGCGCCCTAGACAATGCGGCCAGAATCCTCATCTTTTCGGGCACGGCGTTCGCGCCGCGGATCAACAACGTCTCGCGGCGGACTCCCGCCAGTGGCATTAGAACAAACGGGTTCGAGGTAGAGGTATGGTCCTCAGTCTTGTCACACGGGCTTTCGGAACGGCGAACGACCGCTACCTGAAGCGGCTGCAGAAGAACGTCGAGGCGATCAACGCGCTGGAGCCCAAGCTAGAGGCTCTGGACGATGAGAGCCTGCGGGCATGCACGGACGCTTTTCGCGCGCGTCTGGAAACGGGCGAGCCGGTCGATGAGCTACTGGTCGAGGCCTTCGCCACCGTGCGCGAGGCCGCGAAGCGGACTCTCGGCCAGCGGCATTTCGATGTGCAGCTCCTCGGCGGCATGATCCTTCACAGCGGAATGATTTCCGAGATGAAGACCGGTGAGGGTAAGACCCTGGTCGCCACCCTGCCGGTCTACCTCAACGCGCTCGAGGGCAAGGGTGTGCATGTGGTCACCGTCAATGACTATCTAGCCCAGCGCGATTCTGGCTGGATGGGTCAGATCTACGAGTTCTTGGGCCTGACCGCCGGTTGCATCGTCAATTCCATGTCCGACGCCGAGCGGCGCGCGGCCTATGCCGCGGACGTGACATACGGCACGAACAACGAGTTCGGCTTCGACTATCTGCGCGATAACATGAAGTTCCATCTGGACGAGATGGTGCAGCGCGACTTCAACTACGCCATCGTCGACGAGGTGGACTCGATCCTTATCGACGAGGCCCGCACGCCGCTGATCATCTCGGGGCCCGTCGAGGATTCCTCAGCCGCCTATTCGGAGGCAGACAAGATCGTTCCGCAGTTGACCGAGGTGGACTTCGAGGTGGACGAGAAGGCGCGGGCCGCAACTCTGACGGAAGAGGGGGTCGAGCATGCCGAACAGCTGCTGGCGGAGGCGGGGCTAATCGAAGCAGGCACGAGCCTCTATGACATCACCAGCGTCACTGTCCTGCACCACATCAACCAGGCGCTGCGCGCGCACAAGCTGTTCCAGCGCGACCGTGACTATATCGCCCACGAGGGCCGCATCGTCATCATCGACGAGTTCACGGGCCGCATGATGGAGGGCCGGCGCTTCTCCGACGGCCTGCACCAGGCGCTCGAAGCGAAGGAAGGCGTCGAGGTCCAGAACGAGAATCAGACCCTCGCCTCGATCACCTTCCAGAACTACTTCCGGCTATACCCGAAGCTCGCTGGAATGACCGGCACGGCGATGACGGAGTCGGCCGAGTTCGCCGAGATCTACAAGCTCGAGGTGGTCGACATCCCGACCCACCGCCCGATGATCCGCAACGACCAGAACGACGAGGTCTATCGGACGCTGGAAGAGAAGTACAACGCCATCAACGAGCTGATCGAGGACGCCCACAACCGCGGTCAACCGGTGCTGGTCGGCACCGTCTCGATCGAGAAGTCCGAGGAGGTCTCGGCCGCACTGAAAGCCCGCGGGATCGACCATGAGGTGCTAAACGCCCGCCACCATGAGCGCGAGGCCCAGATCATTGGCCAAGCTGGCGTGCCCGGCGCGGTGACGATCGCAACCAACATGGCCGGCCGTGGCACGGACATCCAGCTGGGCGGCAATCTGGAGATGCGCCTTGAGGCCGATCTCGCGGACATGGAAGACAGCCCCGTGCGTGAAGTCAGGGAAGCTGAAATCCGCACCGAGGTCGAACGCCTGCATGACGAGGTGCTAGCGGCCGGTGGTCTTATGGTCATCGGCACTGAGCGCCACGAGAGCCGGCGCATCGACAACCAGCTGCGCGGCCGTTCGGGCCGCCAGGGCGACCCGGGCACATCTCGCTTCTTCCTGTCGCTGCAAGACGACCTGATGCGCATCTTCGGCTCCGAGCGGATGGACGGGATGCTTCAGAAGCTCGGCATCGAGGAGGGCGAGGCGATCGTTCATCCCTGGATCAACAAGGCGCTCGAGAAGGCTCAGCAAAAGGTTGAAGCGCGCAACTTCGAGATTCGCAAGCAGCTGCTGCAGTATGACGACGTCATGAATGACCAGCGCAAGGTCATCTATGAGCAGCGCAAGGACCTGATGCGCACCGACGACGTGTCGGATACGGTCAAAGCGATGCGCGCCGAGGCACTGGAAGACTTGATCGCGCGGACCATCCCTGAGAAAGCATTTGCCGAACAATGGGACACCGAGCTGCTACGCGAGGATGCGATGCGCATCTTCGGTCTCGAGATTCCGGCGGAGGAATGGGCCGCAGAGGAAGGAATCGCCGACGAGGAAATTCACGAACGCATGGAGAAGATGGTCGACGAGCGCATGGCCGCCAAGGTTGCGAACTATGGCGAGGAAATCATGCGCATGGCCGAGAAGAATCTACTCCTGCAGATTCTCGACCAGCACTGGAAGGACCATCTCCTGCGCCTCGACCATCTACGCCAAGGCATCGGCCTACGCGCGTTCGGCCAGAAGAACCCACTCAACGAGTACAAGCGCGAAGCCTTTGACATGTTTCAGGACATGCTGGCGCGGCTGCGCGAGGGAGTCACAATGCTGCTCAGCCACATCGAGATTCAGGTTAACGCGCCCGAGGCCGTGCCGGAACCCCAAGCGCCGCGCGAGATGGAAACCAAGCATGCAAGCATCGGCCAGTTCGGAGACGCGACCCCGTCGTCCACACCGGCCGAAGGCGCGGCAACCGCGCCGGTCCGCAACCAGCCCGCGGCCACAATCGACCCGGACGACCCGTCAACCTGGGGCAAGGTGCCGCGTAACGCCGCCTGCCCCTGCGGTTCGGGCAAGAAATACAAGCACTGCCACGGTAAGCTCGTCTGAGGGCAACCGTTAAATGATGGTTGCGTTCGGCGTCTTGGACTATCTCGACCGACCGGCCTAGGCCCATCCTGCGTTCCCCAGATTCAGGAACTTGTCCCGCCGCTGTGCCACCAGCGCCGGCCCATCCATACCGTCCATGGCCCGCAACGCCTCGTCGATCGCCACATCGACGGCGGCGATGGCCGTCTCGGGCTCGCGATGGGCACCGCCCAACGGCTCTGGGACGATGCCGTCGATCAGCCTGAGCTCGGCCAGGTCCTGAGCCGTGATTTTCAGCGCCTCGGCCGCGTCCCGAGCCCGCTCACCATCGCGCCAGAGGATCGAGGCGCAGCCTTCGGGCGAGATCACCGAGTAGACAGCGTGCTCCATCATCAGGACCGTGTTAGCGGTGGCGATCGCGATGGCGCCGCCGGACCCGCCCTCGCCGATGATAACGGAGACGAATGGCACCTCGAGGCCGAGCGAGACTTGGATCGCCCGGGCGATCGCTTCGGACTGGCCGCGCTCCTCAGCGCCGACGCCCGGATAGGCGCCGGACGTGTCGACAAAGGACAGGATCGGCATGTCGAACCGGTTGGCCAGCTCCATCAGCCGCTGAGCCTTGCGATAGCCCTCGGGCCGGGCCATGCCAAAATTATGGTGCACCCGACTTTCGGTATCGTTGCCCTTCTCTTGGCCTAGGAGGATGACCGGACGGCCATGATAGCGGCCTATGCCCGAGACCAGCGCGTTGTCCTCTGCATAGAGCCTGTCGCCGGCCAGCGGCACGAATTCGGTGACCAGCCCTGCGACATAGTCACCACATTTCGGACGCAAAGGGTGGCGCGCTACCTGTACCTTCTGCCAGGCGGACAGCCGACCGTAGGTCTGCCGCAGTTCGCGGTCGACCTTCTCCTCCAGCTTGCCCAACTCATCAGCGATGTTCAGATCGCCATTGTCGGACAGCCTGCGTAGCTCGTCGATCTGACCCTCGAGTTCGGCCAGAGGTTTTTCAAATTCAAGAAAATATGCCATTGGATCCTACTAGTTGTCGTTCGGTCGGCTGGCAAGCGGATGATGCTCGGCCACCAGGCGCCGCATTCGCTCATCGAGCACATGGGTGTAGATCTGCGTCGTGGAAATATCAGCGTGGCCAAGCATTTTCTGGACGCTGCGCAGATCAGCGTCGTGATGCAGTAAATGCGTTGCAAATGCGTGGCGCAGCACATGGGGGCTGACCTTCCGCGGGTCTAGCGCCGCCGCCGCCGCGAGATCCTTGAGCAGCTGAAAGAAACGCTGGCGGGTCAGATGCCTGCCGTTGCGCCCGGCGAACAGGTAAGGGTTAGTTGCACCCTCGGGTACGAAGACGTCACGCACCTCCAGATATGCGCGCACCGCCGCGCGTGCGGGTGCACTGAGCGGCACCATGCGCTCTTTGTCGCCCTTGCCACGAACAATTAGCACCTGGGGATCGCGCTGGACCGCAGTCAGCGGCAGTCCGACCATTTCCGACACCCGCATACCGGTCGCGTAGCAGAGCTCGACCAGCGCGTAGATACGCTTGCCCTCGGGTCCCTCGCGCCGGGCCGCCGCGTCTAGTAACGCGCCGACATCCTCCTCGGAGAGGATCTTCGGCAGGGTCCGCCCCTGGCGCGGACTTTCGAGGATCGCCGTCGGGTCATCGGAGCGCAGCCCGTCGGCATAGAGAAAACGGTAGAACTGACGCAGGGTCGAGAGCCGTCGCGCCGCAGTGCGCGCCGACATGCCGCGTACCTCGAGATGCTCCAGATAGGCGCGCAGATCATCCTTACTCGCGCTATCGAGGACCCCGGTGAGCTCCGTATCGGCCGCAGACAGGAACCGTGCTGCATCTTCCAGATCGCGGCCATAGGCGGCTACCGTATTGGCCGACGCCCCGCGTTCCGCGAGCAACAGTTCCAAGAATGCTTCGAAATAGCGGCTGACCCGCGCCGACGCGACGGGCTCGTGGCGCCGGCTCATCGCTCCCGGGCAACCAGCGCGGCGCGGGCGACCGCCTGAGCGTCAGCGTCCAGTCCGACGCGCTGTAGTCCGCGTACCACGCTGCCGATGACCCCCGGATGTGGATTGTCGCCCGCCTGCCCCAGCACAATCACCGCATACAATGCGGTCTCGGCCAGGCGCCCCGCCGCCGAGGCCCGCTCGAGGCCGGCGAGCGCCGCGACGCTATGCAGGCGTCCGGTATCGGCCTGAGGCGCCGGCGTGGGATTGGTTATGGCGGCGCGCGCCCATTGTCGTTCATTGACCTGGTCCCCGAGCACCTGAAGCAGGTAGAGCGCAGTGCCGACGTCAGCCATGCCGGGATTACTCTCGGTGAGGTCGATCCAGCGCGAAAGGCGTGTTGGGCTCCATGGCACGGCGGCCTGCGCGGGTAATGGCATCACGGTAACCATGGGCGTGGGGGCAATCGACGTCGCAGGTGCGGGTGCCGGCTTTGCCTCAGCGGTCACTTCGCCAACCAGGTCGCGATCGGCGATAGGCGTAGCGGCCAGGTTCCGCCCGATGATCCGCATTTCGGGCCACATTTCGGTGGTTGCCCGATCCATATCGGTAACCGCGCCTGCCTGGCGCACCACCAGCTGATACCAGTCTAGGGCAAGCGCATCCTCGCCCGCCAGAAGCGACGCCCGGGTCGCCGCCGCGGCGAACCAGTCGAAATCCGCCGTGGCGGGAATATCACCAAGCAACCGAGCGGTAGCGGCCATTACGATATCTTCCGCCTCCGCCGCTGCGGAAAGCGTCCAAGCCTCCCACAGCGCCTCCGAACGCGCTATCGCCACCTTCTGGTTGCGCGCGGCCAGATACAGATAGGCAAGCCAGGTATCGCGTTCGACGGAATCGGGGTCGAGCAACGCCGCGGCAAGCGCCACATCATCCGCCTCGAGTGTCTCGTAGATGGCAACCATCTCGGCCGGATCGATGCGACCGGCGCGCAAGGCCGCATGGGCGCGCGCGAGCTTGCGTTCGGGCGCAACACGGGACGATGCAAGGGCCGCCCGCAGAATCGCCGCGTCTTCGCTGTCCAGAATCCAATCGGGTAATTCGACCTCGGCCGCTGTCAGCAGCGCAAAGTTGAGGATGTCCGCGGCACCAGGTATGGCCAGTTCGGACTCGGTCACAGGCGAGCCCTCCGCCAAGGTGTAGGCGATGCTCTCGAAAGCCCTGTCGGCATCAACGTGCTCCTCGCGCAGCAGATCCAAACTGAAGGATGCCTCCGCTCCCTTGCCGCCCGCGATTTGACAGACGATAAGGGCCTTCTGCCAGAAGCGCTCGGTATAGCCGCTCTCATAGCGCGCGAGCACAGCGCAGCCACCCGCGATGTCGCCGCGCAGGAAATGCGCCGCGACGACTGGTCGTGCAACATCATCGGACACGCGGCGCGAATTCGCAGCATTTGCGAGCCGGATCGCATCGTCAGGCGCGCCAATCGCCACGAGACCCGCGACGCGTGCGGCGAGCAGGCTGGATTGCTTCGCAGCACCGGACGGCGGCGTGGCAATGGAAAGGAGTAGGCGGCGGGTCAGTCTGCGTGCAGCGCCCGACGGCGCAGCCACGGGCAGTTCCTCCAGCAGACGGATGGCCGTGGCCCGGCTCGATCCGTCCCACATTTCATCGCCTAGGCTGCCGTCTGCGATGGTCAGCGTCCCGACCGCGTCTTCGGCGACTGCGTCGAGGCCCCGAATCAGAACGCCCCCGGGACGCTCGGTCGGTAATACTTCGGGCTGCGATGCCTCCGGAGTCGCTTTGGCAGGCACCGGATCTGGCGCAAGGCGGATGGGTCCCGACTGCTGTGCGTGCGCGAGCGGAGCGAGGGCGATGAGCGCTAGCGCGGAGACTATGCTGGTGGCGAGACAGCGCATGAGCAGCGTCAGCGCGGAAATCGGTCGTTGGGTATGGTCTTCTTGACGCTTTCGGACGGTGCGGGAATGTCCCAAGTGGCAAGAAATACGCCGCCGGCAACAATCACGGCGAGAAACAGGATGATGACATACTTAGCCAAATGATCCTCCTGAGGAACTCGGTCAGCGCGGCAAAGTCAGAGAAAAGACCTTTCAACCTCGCAGGGCCACGCGAGAAAGCCTATTATATCATCCGAACAATGGCGAGAACGCGGCGAATCCCTCGCCGAACCGGATCGCAGCAAGATTGCAGCGCATGAGTGATTCTGAGCAAGCCAACGATGACGAAAATCTGCTCGATTCGCGCGCGGTCGCGGCGGCCGCGCATCGGTCGATCGTGATGGTGGGATTGATGGGTGCCGGCAAGTCATCGATCGGACGCCGTTTGGCGACGCGTCTCGAAATGCCCTTCGCCGACGCTGACATGGAAATTGAGGCGGCCGCGGGATGCACAATCACCGAGTTCTTCGCACGCCATGGCGAGGTGGAGTTTCGAGAAGGCGAGCGCCGCGTGATCGCGCGGCTTCTCGAGGGCGCGCCGATCGTTCTGGCCACCGGCGGGGGCGCGTTCATGGATGAGGATACAAGAGCCGCAGTCGCGAAATCAGGCATCTCGGTCTGGCTGCGGGCCGACCTGAATACGCTCGTGCGCCGTACCGCGCTGCGCAACAGCCGGCCGCTACTCAACAATGCCGACCCGGCCCGTAGTCTCGAGGACTTGATGAAGACCCGCTATCCAGTCTATGCGCTTGCGGACATTACCGTGGAAAGCGATGACGGCCCGCTCGACGCGACCGTTGCGCGTGTGGTCGACGCACTGGCGGCATACAACGACCAGGCAGAGGTGGCGCCAGCACAATGAATGTTTCGGCTGACAGCGCGCGGACCATCCGGGTCGATCTCGGCGCACGCTCGTATGATATTGTGATCGGCCCCGGGCGGATCGCTCACGCCGGGACGCTGCTCGCCGAGCGGCTGGGCGAGCGCCGCTGCGTAATCATCACGGACACGAATGTCGGGCCGCACTATGCTGACGCGCTCGATGCCGCGCTGCGGGCGGGCGGGCATGAGACCCGCACCCTTATTGTGCCGGCGGGCGAGGCGTCGAAATCCTTTGCCCAGCTAGAGGAACTACTCGAGCAACTCGTCGCCGGCGGGTTGGAACGCGGCAGCGTGCTCATCGCCCTCGGCGGTGGGGTCATCGGCGACCTGACCGGGTTTGCCGCGTCCATCGCGCTGCGCGGGGTGGAGTTTGTACAGGTTCCGACGTCCCTGCTCGCCCAGGTCGACAGTTCGGTCGGCGGCAAGACCGCGATCAACTCGCAACATGGAAAGAACCTTATCGGCTCATTCTACCAGCCGAGGCTGGTGATCGCCGACACTAACAGCCTCGCCACCCTGCTCGCCCAAGAGCTGCGCGCCGGCTATGCCGAGGTCGTAAAGTACGGCCTGCTGGGCGACGCTGACTTCTTCGGCTGGCTAGAGGCCAACGGGCCGGCCATTCTCGCCGGTGATACCGCGACGCAGGTACGCGCGATCGAACGCTGCTGCGAGATGAAGGCCGAAATCGTCAATCAGGACGAACGCGAGACCGGCCAGCGCGCGCTGCTCAACCTGGGCCACACCTTCGCCCATGCGCTCGAGGCCGAAACCGGCTACGGCACGGGGCTGCTGCACGGCGAGGCCGTCGCGATAGGCATGGTTGCGGCGTTCGATTTGTCCGCCAGGATGGGGCTGTGTAACGCCGAAGATGCCGCGCGGGTCCGCTCCCATCTGACGGCCTGCAAACTCCCGACCGGGTTTCCGCCACACCCGGGCGCCGGCTGGGATGCGGAGATTCTGCTGACCCATATGGGCCGCGACAAGAAGGTGCAGGACGGACGCCTAACCTTCATTCTGGCGAACGGTATCGGCGACACCTTCATCACTAACGAGGTGTCCGACGACGTCGTGGCGCGCCTCCTCACCGAAATGGCGGACGCCTCCTGACACAAATAGAACAGGCCCAGACTCATGAGTGATCCCATCACCATTATCGTCATCGGAATCGTTGTTCTGCTGGCACTTTCGGCGTTTTTCTCGGGTTCCGAGACGGCACTGACCGGCGCATCAAGGCCGCGCATGCATCAGCTCGAGAGCGAGGGCAACCGGCGCGCAGGCACGGTCAACTTCCTGCATGCCCGTCAGGAACGGCTGATCGGCGGTATCCTGATCGGCAACAACATCGTCAACATCCTCGCCTCGGCCCTAGCCACCAGCATGATGATCACCCTATTCGGCGACGCAGGCGTCGCCTACGCGACCATCGCGATGACCACGCTGGTGTTGATCTTCGCCGAGGTTCTGCCCAAGACCTATGCAATCCGGCATGCCGACGACGTGGCCCTGACGGTGGCGCGCCCGATCCGCCTCGTGGTCACACTCCTATCGCCACTGTCCCGGGCGATCGAAGCCGTGGTTGGTTTGCTTCTCAGACTGACGGGGGAAAAGCTCTCCGCCGAAGCACACGCCACGCGCGAGCAGGAGCTGCGCGGAGCGATCCGCCTGCATGCCGACACCAACACGGTAGCCGCGCATGAGGGTCAGATGCTTGGCGGCGTGATGGATTTGGACGATGTCGAGGTGGGCGAGATCATGACCCACCGCACCGACGTACAGATGGTCGACACGGCACTCTCCGCGAGCGAGATCGTGACCCGGGTACTTGACTGCCCCTACACCCGCGTTCCGCTCTACGAGGACAACCCGGATAATATCGTCGGCGTCCTGCACGCCAAGGCGCTGCTACGCGAGGTGCAGAGCCATGAAGGCTATATCGACGAGATCGACATCCGCGCCGTCGCAACCAAGCCCTGGTTCGTGCCGGAATCAACTGACAGCCTGCGCCAGCTGCACGAATTCCGAGATCGGCGCGAGCATTTCGCCCTAGTGGTCGACGAGTATGGCGCGCTGCAGGGCGTGGTGACCTTAGAAGACATTATCGAGGAGATCGTCGGCGAGATCGACGACGAGCACGACATCCCGGTGCCGGGGATGCGCCGACAGCCGGACGGAACCTATATCGTCGACGGCAGGGTGACGATCCGCGACCTCAACCGGGAGTTCGACTGGAACTTGTCGGACGACGAGGCGTCGACGATAGCCGGCCTTGTGCTGCACGAGGCACGCTTCATCCCCGAGGAGGGCCAGAGCTTCGATATCGAGGGCCTGAAGATCGACATACTGCGGCGCAGCGGAAACCAGCTGCGCTCGCTGCGGATCATCCAGCGTCCTAGCGACACCGAGCCGGATGCCGAGCCGTCACCGGCCAGCTAGAAGGACCCGACCTCGTTGCTTCACGGCCGTTTCTTGACCGGGCGAGCGCCGCTCCTATAGTCCCCGATATCTAGTTTCTTCCACATCACCCATCTGCGAGGACTAATCCATGCCACTGTCGAGCCCGACGGAGCGCGAGCATATTCACACCCGGACCGTCGAGTGCAACGGCTACCGGCGCAGGGACGGTTTGTGGGACATCGAGGGTCAACTCGTCGATGTGAAGACGTACACGTTTCACAATAGTGAGCGCGGCGATGTGCCTCCGGGCGAGCCGGTGCACGAGATGTGGGTCCGTCTAACGGTCGACGATGACCTGACAATTCAAGGGGTCGAGGCCGTCACCGAGTACAGCCCATTCCAGACGTGCAAGGAGATCGCGCCGAACTTTGAACGACTGGTCGGGGTCAGCATCGGGCCGGGATGGCGCCAGCGGGTGCGCGACCGGGTCGGCGGCGTCGAGGGCTGCACCCATATCGTCGAGATGCTAGGGCCGATCGCCACGACAGCGTTCCAGACGATTTATCCGATCAAGAGCAAGGAACAGTCCGACAGCCGGACGAAGTCTACGCGCCCGCCTCGTCTGCTCAACACGTGCCACGCGTTCCGCAGCGACGGTCCGAAGGTGAAGGAATTTTGGCCCGACCATTATGACGGGCCCGAGGCGGAGTAGATCGCCGACGGGCCGGGCATCCGGCCGCGCTGACTACGCGACGGCGCGTGTTGGCGGGAGGAAGACCGGCGGATACTCCACGGGGCGTTCCGGCATCGGAGCCGCCGTGCGCCCCTCGCACGAACACAACTCCGAGAAATAGCTGGCGATGAACCCTCGGATGGCCGGCGTGCGGCGGAGGACGCCGGCATTGGCGTCGATAATGGTGCAAAGCCGATCTATCGTCAGGCGTTCACATGCGGCGATATCCAACAAGGCAGAACCCAAGCAACGGCTTCAAAACACATAGATGATTTTCTTTTCAATTTATTTCTTTTTCGGCCTCATCCGGTGTGAGTGCACGCATCGACAATGCGTGCAATCCACCCTCGAATTCCGTGGTTAAAAGGCCATAAACGGCCCGTTGCCGCATGACCCGCGACTGGCCGGCGAAGTCTGGACTGACCACGAAGAGGTCGAGATGTGTTTCGCCCTCGGGGCGGGCGCCGGCATGCCCGGCATGCAGATGCGAATCGTCCCGCACCTCGATCTTATGAACGTCAAGCGCGGCCTCAACCACCGCCCTTATCCTTTCCGCACGATTCATCTCTTCCTCCAGCTTGCACGACACATCATCTTTTCCCGCCTGTTATTGCTTCGTGCGGGCCCACCAGACATATTTCGCACATGATCCGGCGGCGCAAATCCATCGACCTCGACGACCTGCTCACCGAAGGCGGTGACGGCGCAGCGGGCCCGCGCATCTGCGCGGAGGCCGGCTGCGAGTTGCCCGGCAAATTCCGGGCACCGAGGTCCCGCGAGAATGTGCGCGACTATATCTGGTTCTGCCTCGATCATGTGCGGGCATATAACAAATCCTGGAATTATTATGACGGTATGTCGGCAGAAGAAATCGAGTCCGACCGGCACAGCAAGACCTTCTGGGACCGGCCGACCTGGCCGCTCAACGGCAAGCGACCGTGCGAGGGCATCCGAGACGGTTTCGGATTATTCGAGGAGGAGATGGATGCCGCGGCAGGCGGCACCTCGGCATCGGCGAATGCGGGATTGGACCCCGCCGCCATTGACGCCCTTGCTATAATGAAATTGTCGCCTCCGCTCACGGCAGACGCTATAAAACGACGCTACAAGGAGTTGGTCAAACAGCACCATCCTGACACGAATGGCGGTGACAAGCTCGCGGAAGAATGTCTCAAGGCGATCAACCAAGCCTACTCAACCCTGATGCGATCGGTCGGTCCAGCCCAAGACCGCGCCGAGTGAAGAAATTTTGACGAAAGTGGACTGGATTATGGAAGCAACAGAATCGATCACCAGCGCAGATATGCCCGCCAACCCAGAGCCGGACCTCAAGGTGTCTGCCCGTCAGGTTTTTGGCATCGATTCCGACATGGAGGTCCCGGCCTTCTCCGAGGAAACCGTGCATGTGCCGGCCCTCGACGAGACCTACCAGTTCGATCAAGACACGACACTCGCGATCCTCGCCGGGTTCGCGCACAACCGGCGTGTGATGATCCAAGGCTATCACGGTACCGGCAAGTCGACCCATATTGAACAGGTCGCCGCACGCCTCAACTGGCCGTGTGTACGCGTGAATCTCGACAGCCATATTAGCCGCATCGACCTGATCGGCAAGGACGCTATCGTCCTGAAGGACGGGGCCCAGGTCACTGAGTTCCGCGAGGGCATCCTGCCCTGGACCCTGCAGCATCCCTGTGCCCTGGTCTTCGACGAGTATGACGCCGGCCGGCCAGACGTTATGTTTGTCATCCAGCGCGTGCTCGAAGCTGACAGCAAGCTCACTCTGCTCGACCAGAACAAGGTAATCCGGCCGCATCCGAGCTTCCGGCTGTTCGCTACGGCGAACACGGTGGGGTTGGGCGATACAACCGGTCTGTATCACGGTACCCAGCAGATCAACCAGGCCCAGATGGACCGCTGGAACATCGTCACGACGCTCAACTACCTGCCCCACGAGCAGGAGGTCGACATCGTGATGGCCAAGTGCACAACCTATGACGGCGACGAGGGGCGCGAGAAGATTTCCGCCATGGTCGCAACGGCCGAACTGACCCGCGCGGGCTTCGTCGCTGGGGACATTTCCACCGTCATGTCGCCGCGCACCGTCATCACATGGGCCGAAAATGCCGAGATCTTTGGGTCTATTCCGGTCGGCTTTCGAGTCACATTCCTTAACAAGTGCGACGAGGTCGAGCGCTCGACCGTTGCCGAGTATTATCAGCGCTGCTTTGGGACCGAGCTCGAAGACGGCGTGATTGCTGCGGCCCCGACCCAGTAGGGCCCCGATGACGGGCTCAAACAGAGGCAACAATGACGGTCCCGTCGAGGAGTTTCGGCGGGTCACCGCCGCGGTCATGCGCGCCATGGCGCGCGAACCGGAGCTGACCGTCTCATTCACCCCAGACCAGGCAGGCGTGGCAGGCGAAGAGGCCCACCTGCCCCTGCCCGCCCGCGATTTGCCCGCCGAGGATGTCAGCGTGGTGCGCGGCGAGGCCGACGCGCTTGCGCTGCGCCTGCGCCACCACAATGCCGAGCTGCACCAGACGCGCGTTCCATCCGCGCCAGCCGCGCGCGCGCTTTACGACGCCGTCGAACAGGCCCGCGTCGAGTCGATCGGCGCGAATCGTATGGCCGGCGTGGCTGACAACCTGAGCGCCGCACATGAGATGCGCAGCCGAGAAAAGGGTTTCGCGCGCGTCACCCAGCGCGACCAGGCGCCCGTCTCCGAGGCGGTCGCGATGCTGGCGCGCGAGGCGCTGACTGGTATGCCGCCGCCGCCGTCGGCGCGCCCGATGGTGGATGTCTGGCGCCCGTTCATCGAATCCAAAATCGGTGCGGCGCTGTCGGACCTAAGCGACAGCTTGGACGACCAGCTCGCGTTTCAGGATGTCGTTCGGCAGATGATTTCGGATCTCGGCCTCGTCGAGGAGGAACTCGCGACCGAGCCTGACTCCGACGACAACAGCGGCAACGAACAGGACGACGCCGAAGGCGAGAGCAACGGCGAGGGTGAGAGCGACGGCGAGGCTCAGGCCATGGAGGGCGAGGGCGAGGACGAACAGGCCGGCGCCGAGAGTGAAGAGATGGACATGCCGTTCGAGGACGGCGACGGCGATATGGAACAGGGCGCGGGCGACGAAGATCCGGAGGCGCCCGGCCAACCCTGGCGCCCGCCGGAATATGGCCACAACCAGGGCGAACAGTTCGTCTACGGAGCCTTCACGACCGAGCATGACGAGATTGTCGAGGCGCCCGAACTTTGCGATCCGGACGAGCTGTCACGTCTGCGCCAGCAGCTCGACCAGCAGCTCGGCCATCTGCAGAGCGTAATCTCACGCCTCGCCAACCGCCTGCAACGCCGGCTGATGGCGAAACAGACCCGTAACTGGGAATTCGATCTCGAGGAAGGGCTGCTCGATACGGCCCGCCTGACCCGTGTCGTGACGAACCCGGCGCACCCGCTGTCGTTCAAGATGGAAGAGGACACTAACTTCCGCGACACGGTGGTAACCCTGCTCATTGACAATTCCGGTTCGATGCGCGGCCGCCCGATATCGGTCGCGGCGATGAGCGCCGACATCCTAGCCCGCACGCTTGAGCGGTGCGGCGTGAAGGTCGAGATTCTCGGCTTCACCACACGTGCCTGGAAAGGCGGGCAGGCTCGAGAGAACTGGCTCGCGGCGGGCAAGCCCGCCAACCCGGGCCGACTCAACGATCTGCGCCACATCATTTACAAGTCCGCCGACGCACCCTGGCGCCGGGCCCGCAAGAATCTGGGCCTTATGCTCCGCGAAGGGCTGCTGAAAGAGAATATCGACGGCGAGGCGCTGTGGTGGGCTCACAACAGGCTGCTGGCCCGTTCGGAACAGCGGCGCATCCTTATGATCATCTCCGACGGTGCACCGGTCGACGATTCCACCCTTTCGGTTAACGCCGGTAACTATCTGGAGCGCCATCTACGGCAGATCATCGAGTACATCGAGACCTATTCACCGGTCGAGCTCCTTGCCATCGGCATCGGCCATGACGTGACGCGCTACTATCGGCGCGCGGTCACCATCGTCGATGCCGAACAGCTCGGCGGCACGGTGATGGACCAGCTGGCCGAATTGTTCGACGAGGAAGACGCCGCCGCGCCGAAGGGCCCGCGGGCCGGATCGCGCCGGGCCGCCTAAAACAAGCCCGACGCAGTTCGGTCATATTTGAGCGGTGAAATGCGGCTATAAACGAACGATGACCCGTTTTTCCTCAGACCGCTACTCGCCATGCTGTGGGGTAAGACTGCTACGGTCGCGGACTCAAAACCTATCCCCCTGCATAAGGGACTGAGTGGCCAAGATCGCGTCAGCCAGCTGGTTTGGCGTGGCGGGCTCGAACTGGATTTCGACAATCGCAATTTCGGTGGCATCTCGGCGATGGAAATCGACCGCGCCGGGCGCGCGTGATCGCCGATTTGAAGACGCTGTTCGTTACCGAGAATCTCGAGACAATCACCGCCGGGGCCGCCTCCCGTGTGCAGACGCTAATTTATATCTCGAGCGATGATAATTCCTCCGGCGATCAGTGCACGCTGCTGCTGATCTTCGAACTCCTACCCTGAGAGCCGGGCTGGCTCAGCCGTCGATCCACCAGCCCCGGCGGGCGGGAATATCGTCACTGTCGATGGCCGCACGCACATCCTCGAGAAGCCGGTTCATGAACCGGATATTATGCACCGCCAGGAGGGTGACGGCGTTCAGCTCCCCGGCCTTCACCAGATGGTGAAGATAGGCACGTGAGACACTGGTACAAGTCGCGCAATCGCATTCCGGGTCGAGCGGGTTCGTATCTTCACGGAACCGCGCATTCGTTAGATTGATGAACTCGCGTCCGTTCTTCGTCTCGCCCAGACCGGGCCGGATATAGGCACTGCCGTGGCGGGCAAGCCGGGTCGGGTTAACGCAATCGAACGTATCGACACCCTTGGCTACGCCCAACCAGACGTCGCGCACACTGCCGACGCCAAGCAGATGGATCGGGCGTGGGGTCGACGCGGCGGCGTTCAGGGGCGCCATGGCCAGCGCCACCACATCATCCATCTCCTCCGGCGTCCCGCCGAGACACCCGCCGACCGCATAGCCGAAATAGGGCTGCTCCGCGGTGAACTCCGCACTCTCCCGGCGTAGATCGCAATAGACCCCGCCCTGGACGATGCCGTAGAGCCCCTGCGGCCCGGCAGATCCCTCCTCCGCCTCGCCGAAGGCAGCGATCGAGCGCAACGCCCAGCGGTGCGTCAGCTCCATAGACCGGGCCGTGTAGTCGCGACCCACGTAATAGGGCGTACATTCATCGAGGACGAGGATGATATCGGCCCCAATCCGGCGCTGAATGCGAATCGAATCCTCGGGCGTCAGCGTCACTTTGGCGCCATCGACATAGGACCGGAAGGACGCGCCGGCCTCGTCGATCGCGAGCAGCGAGGGGGGGCGGACATCGGTACGACTGCTCTTGATCTCCTGCTTGTCGCCGCCGCGGCCAAGCGAAAAGATCTGGAACCCGCCCGAATCCGTCAGCATCGGGCCGTCCCAGCCCATCATGCGATGCACCCCCCCCAGCGCCGCCACCCTCTCGGCCCCCGGCTGCAGCATCAAATGATAGGTATTGCCAAGGATGATCTGGGTCGCCTCCGCCCGCGCCTGAGCCGGTGACACGCCGCGCAACGCGCCGCGTGTGGCGCAGAACACAAATGCGGGCGTCTCAATCACCCCGTGCGGCGTGGTGATGCGTCCCCGCCGCGCCGCGTTCGGCCAGTCCACTTCTCCCGTCGCGGTTCGGGTCACGTCGAAGGAAAAGCCGGGATAGTCAGTCATGAGCGAAAGGGCCGTTTTTCATTGCGCCATCTTGCAAAGGAGCGATCATATACGGGGAGGGCGCAAAAAAGCCCGCGAAACGCGGGCTTTCATCGCGATCCGGGCGATCTGGCAACAGCGGTATCAGGCGGCCACGCCGACCTTTTCGAGATCGCGCTTCATGCGGCGCAGTTCACGCGGCAGTTTGGAGGCCGCCGTACGACGCAGGAAAGAATCGACGCCCCCTTTATGCTCGATCGTGCGAATGGCACGTGCCGTTAGGTTCACGCGGACGCCACGCGCCAGCGTCTCGCTATACAGCACGGTGGTCTGAAGGTTCGGCAGGAACCGGCGACGGGTCTTGTTATGCGCGTGGCTGACATTGTTTCCGGTCAGCACACCCTTGCCTGTGATGGCGCAGCGACGCGACATATTTTTCGCTCCATGAACGGCTAACGCGCCGTACCCGGCACGAACGGCGGAGTTTTTAGGCGATGGCAAGGGGCGGGTCAAGCCCGCCGTGGCGACAACCTATGCGCCCCGAAATGCCGCAAGCAGAGCCTGAGCCGCGGCCGATGGGGTGATCTCCGCGCGGGACACCCGATGCTCAAGAGATTCGAGCACCTCGCAAACCGCCGGGTGGCGCTGGAAGGCGGAGAGCAGATACTCGTCAACCTCACCCCACATCCACCGACGGGCCTGGCCTGCACGTCGCGCCTCTAGCGCGCCACTGTTGCTTGCCTGCGCGCGAAATTGTTCGGTCGTCTCGCAAACCTCGTCGATTCCGCGATTCTCGAGCGACGAGCAGGTCAGCACCGGCGGAACCCAGTCCGATGCCGCCGGATGCAACAAGCGCACGGCGTTGGTGAACTCGGCTGCTGATCGCCGGGCGGCCTCGGCCATTTCGCCATCCGCCTTGTTGACTACGAGCAGATCCGCCAGCTCCATAATCCCGCGCTTGAGCCCCTGCAGTTCATCGCCGCCGCCCGGCAGCAGTAACAGTAGAAACATGTCGACGAGATCCGCAACCGCGGTCTCGGACTGGCCGACGCCGACCGTCTCGATCAAAATCACCCCGAAACCCGCGGCCTCGCAGGCGAGCATGACCTCGCGAGTCCGTCGCGCAACGCCACCTAGGGTGCCCGCGGTGGGAGACGGCCGGATGAACGCCTCGGGCATACGGGACAGTTGCTCCATGCGCGTCTTATCGCCGAGGATGGATCCGCCGCTGCGTCGCGAGGATGGGTCAACTGCGAGGACCGCCACCTTCTGGCCTGCCGCGATCCAATCCTGTCCGAACACCTCGATGAAGGTGGACTTGCCCACGCCAGGCACGCCAGAAATTCCGATGCGTACCGCCTTGCCTGTGTGCGGCAGAAGATGTTCGAGCAGCCGGTCAGCTGCGGCCCGGTGATCCTCCCGGGTCGATTCGATTAGGGTGATGGCGCGCGCCAGCGCACGCCGATCTCCGTCGCATATCTCCGACGCCAGCGCCGCCGGATCTCCGGTCTCTCGTCCGAACATATCCTGTTCCGCCCTGATCATGCCCTAACCTAGCGCGGTCTCGCGGGCGCCAACAACTTGGCATCGGTAGGTACGAGTTTGCCGTCGACGGGCGACGAAAGGATCACCGAGCTTTGCGCCAGCCCGATCTTGCGAAACCGCGAGATCACATCCTCCAGCTCGGCGATAGATGCAACGGCAAGGCGGATTACAAAGCTCTCCTCTCCAGTTATATGGTGGCATTCCATCACCGCGTCGAGGGAACGGCAGAGCCCCGTCACGCGTCGAAAATTCTTGTCGGATACCGATAGGCGAAGGAACGCGCCGATCTCGCGGCCGACGGCCGCCCGGTCCACCTGCGCGCTGTAGCCGCGAATGATCTCGGCCGCTTCCAGTCTCCGAATTCGTTCGGATACAGACGGGGTCGAGATTCCGATGCGCCGTCCGATCTCGCGGAACGACAATCGGGCGTCCGTCTGAAGGACATCTAGAAGCATTCGGTCTGTACCGTCGAGATTAATTTCCATTCGTACAACTTTTTCCTTATAAAAATAACAAACGAAAATTTAATAACATTAATAAGTCCCAATTGTCACTTTTTTTAATTATTTTTTTAACAATCATAATATTCTAATAAAAATATATCTTCATATCGTAGTTATTGAAGAATTAAACATGACATTTGTCAGGAAGCGCGCGAGACACGTGACAGGGAAGGTCTCTGGCTATCTGTGGCGTTCGACGGTGGGCGACAGTATCGGGTAGGCCGTGCCCACGTCCGACATCAGCAGGCTCTCACTCAGAAGTTCATCGGGATCCGCCTCGCCCGCTTGGGTCAGCAGATGCTCAAGCTCACGCATCGGGGTTGACGGTGATCGGGTTCTTCACCTGAGCGGAGATTCTCCGCACCCCACCTAGCTCGCCCTTGACAAACCGGCGCATGATCTCGGGCGCACGAGTGGGATCATCGGAACCGTCCCCGTTCGCTTCGCCATTGTCATAATTGTAGTCTTCTTCACCGCCGAACGGATCATTCAGCGCCTGCTCGCGCATCTCAGCAGGTCCGACTGCGTCTTCGTTGTCCGGCCAGTCGTCCTCGGAACCCTAAATCAGGCGACTTCGCCCCGGCGCGACCGAACCATATTTAGCACCTCGCGGGCAGCCTCCGGAATATTGGTCCCCGGTCCATAGATCGCTGAAGTGCCGCTCGACTTCAGGAAATCATAGTCCTTGGTCGGAATAACGCCGCCGCAGATCACCACGATGTCCTCAGCACCCGCAGCACGCAACGCTTCGGTGAGCTTTGGCACGAGGGTCTTGTGGCCTGCTGCTTGGGTCGAGACACCGACGATATGAACATCGTTCTCAACCGCCTGCTGCGCCGCCTCCTCCGGCGTCGCAAAGAGCGGCCCGACATCGACGTCGAACCCGAGATCGGCGAAGGCCGTGGCGATCACCTTAGCGCCGCGGTCATGCCCGTCCTGACCGAGCTTGACCACTAGCATGCGCGGCCGGCGGCCCTCCTCCGCAGCGAACGCATCAACATGTTCAAGGACCTCTCGGAAACCTTCATCGCCCTCATAGGCTGCGGCATATACCCCCGAGATCGACCTCACGGTTGCACTGTGCCGACCGAAGGCCGCTTCCATTGCATCCGACATCTCCCCCACGGTAGCACGCACCCGCGCGGCTTCGACACAGGCCGCCAGCAGATTGCCGTCACCAGATTGCGCGATTCGGGTCAGCGCTTCGAGTGCGGCGGTGCATTTCGCGACATCCCTCGCTTCGCGCACATCCTTCAGCCGCGTAATCTGCGTCTCGCGAACCCTGGTGTTGTCGATATCGAGGACGTCGATCTCCTCGGCCGTGTCTGGCTGGTAGCGGTTGACGCCGACAATCACATCCTCAGCACGGTCGATCCGCGCCTGACGCCGTGCCGCAGCTTCCTCGATCCGCAGCTTGGGCATTCCCGACTCGACCGCACGCGTCATACCGCCAAGATCCTCGACCTCGTCTATTATCTTGCGGGCCTCGACCACCAGCGCGTTGGTCAAGCTCTCCACATAGTAGGATCCCGCCAAGGGATCGACGACCTGTGTGATGCCGGCCTCGTGCTGGAGGATGAGCTGGGTGTTGCGCGCCACGCGCGACGAGAACGGAGTAGGCAGCGCGACTGCCTCGTCAAAAGAATTGGTGTGCAGCGACTGGGTGCCACCGAGGGTCGCGGCCAGCGCTTCGATCGTGGTGCGCACGATGTTGTTGTGCGGGTCCTGCTCCGTCAGAGACACGCCCGATGTCTGACAGTGGGTGCGCAGCATCAGCGAGCGCTCGTCGGCGGCGTTGAACATGTCGCGCATGGCATGCGCCCATAGGAAACGGGCCGCGCGCAGCTTGGCGATCTCCATGAAGAAGTTCATACCGATGCCGAAGAAGAAAGACAGGCGGGGCGCGAACTTGTCGACGTCGAGTCCATTCGAAACGGCCGCGCGGACATATTCGATGCCGTCCGCCAAGGTGAAGGCGAGCTCCTGCACGGCCGTCGCACCGGCCTCCTGCATGTGATAGCCAGAGATCGAGATCGAGTTGAACCGCGGAATGTTCTCGGCCGTGTAGCCGATGATGTCCGAGACTATGCGCATTGAGGGCGCCGGCGGGTAAATGTAAGTGTTGCGGACCATGAACTCTTTGAGGATGTCGTTCTGAATGGTCCCGGAGAGCTTCTTGATCGCGACCCCCTGTTCCTCGCCCGCGACGATGAAATTCGCGAGCACCGGCAGCACCGCGCCGTTCATGGTCATCGAAACGCTCATCTCGTCGAGCGGAATGCCATCAAAGAGAAGCTTCATGTCCTCGACGCTGTCGATTGCCACCCCGGCCTTACCGACATCGCCGACAACGCGCGGGTGATCGCTGTCATAGCCGCGATGGGTGGCAAGATCGAAGGCGACCGAAAGTCCGCGCTGCCCCCCCTCAAGCGCCTTGCGGTAGAAGGCATTGGATTCCTCGGCCGTCGAGAAGCCCGCATACTGGCGCACGGTCCAGGGCCGGCCGGCATACATCGTCGCCCTCGGGCCGCCAATGAAGGGCGGAAATCCAGGCATGTTGTCCAGCCAGGGAATTCCTCCGAGATCCGCCGGCGTGTAGATCGGCTTGATTGCAATTCCCTCGGGCGTGTCGACGGTCAGGTCGTCAGCTGCGCGCTCGCGCAATTCTTCATCCGCGCGTGCGGTCCATTCACCAAGGCTGTTTTTCGGAAAGTCGGCCATTTTCCGGCTCACACTGCCGCGTTAAGGATGTTTACAAATTATAGTGCGTGGCCTCTGGCCGGTCTATTGGTCGGAGATCACGGGCCTGTGTATGGCTTTGTAGATCCGCAGGAACGAACCTAGCTTGGCCTCGGCAGTTTAAGGCACCGAATCATCTAGCGGAGGTGTCCCTGTTATTTGATGCCTAGGAAGCTCGGCCGCCTCGTTGAAGCGCGTCAGGTCCGAAAGAGTCGGTCAGGCCGTCTCCAAGGGCAAATCGAAGTACGAGTCCCATTTATGGCGGTACACACTCAAACCCATGATTTGTTGAACCAAGCCGTTTCGTCACAAACGAGGCGCGGCCCCGCGTAAAAACCGACTCGCTAAAATCTTCGTTCGCAGGCTGTTACCAGATCAAGCCCGGCATAGCATAGCGCGGGCTCTGCCCCACCTCGCCGAGAAGCGCGGCAAGCCTCCCCGGGTCGGGCAACGCGCCAGGTGAGGCGCGCAGACGCTCGGCGGCGATGCCACCGACGATGAAGGCCGCATCGATCTCCGCACCGGCCGCGCCGGCCACATCGGTGGCCAGACCGTCACCGATCATCAGCACCCGGGCCCGATCGGGGTTACCGAGAATGCGCAGCACCTCGTCGAAAACCGGCCTGTAGGGCTTCCCATGCCACGCGACATCGCCACCGAAACGGCTTTCGTAGGCCTCGGCCAACGCACCGGCGCAGATTTCCCGGGTGTCGCCGCGCAAAACCTCGCGATCGGGGTTGGTGCAGACCATCGGCAGCTTTGCCGCCGACGCGCGCGCGAGTTCGGGCATATAGTCGTCCAGCACATGTCCCGCCTCTCGCGGTCCCGTGCAGATCAAGAAATCCGCGTCCTCAATCTCGGCGATCGCGTCGATACCGGGATTGTCGAGCATAGAGCGGTGGCGGTCCGGCCCAATGAAAGCCACGCGCCGCCCCAGTTTTGCGTGCCAGGAGTCGGCCCGGTCGCGAATAGCGCGCCACGCGATCTCGCCGGAGCAGAAGATGTCTTCATAGATCGAATCCTGAATCCCAATCTGGGCCAGCAGCTCGCGCACCCCGGCAACGCGGAAAGGGGCATTGGACAGCAGGGTGATCCGAGTGCCGACAGCGCCGAATTCTTCTAGGCATTCCACGGCACCCGGCAGCGGCGCAATACCGTCGTGCAAGGTACCCCAAAGATCCACGATCAGGTAGTCGTATCGCGACCCGAGGCTCCGAAAGCCCGGCAGGAGTTCTGTGTTCATAGGACAGGCGTATGCCATGTCTGCCACCGAGAGGAAAGCGCCCGAGCTCGTGAATGCAAATTAGCGATTGCGGGTTTAGCACTTGCAGTGGCGGCTCATCCGCTAGGATATGTTGACGATCGGTTGGAGATACACATCGACCCGGTCGATATGTGGGCCTTGCGCGCGATGTCGATCACCTCAGGGTCATCGACATCGCTGAGATAGTCTGCGGATGGGGCGCTGACGGCCTCGCGACCCTCGACGGCCACGCGATGGGGCCGTTCGAGCAGTGCCGCGCCGGCAGACAGGGCACCCTTGGTCTGCTGGCGCGAGCAGGCTTTGATCAACCCCTTCAACACCTGCGTCTGGGTATTTAGAAGATCCTTGGCGATCGGATGCGTCGGGCAGCGCACTAGGGACAGTTCCTAGACAAGCCGGCGGTTGCGCTCGGACTGGGTGAAGATCAAATGCGCGAACGCTAAGCCGAGAAAAACCAGTCCGGCGGCCGTCGGCGCCATGTCGACCGATAGAGCCAGCAAGAGGCTCGGCGCGGTCTTTACAGCGGCGGTTGCCAGCACGAAGTAGGAAGTGATGATGATATGCGGAAATAGTAACATAGGCTCGTGGTACAGAGGGCCGCCCAAGCCTTGCCATATGGTTAAACGGAATTAAGCGTGATCCGAGCCTAGCTCGACCGGTCCGCGGACAGCACCTGCTCGACCAATTCCGACCAGTAGGTCACGCCGAGCGGAATAATCTCGTCGTTGAAATCATAGCCCGGATTGTGGAGCATGCAGCTGCCCTCGACCGCGCCGTTGCCGACCCAGACATAGCTGCCGGGCTTCTCGCGCAGCATGTAGGCGAAGTCCTCGGACCCCATACTCGGAACGGGGCTACGGTCGATCTTCTGCTTATCCACGATCGACGACGCAGCAGCTACGGCGTGTTCGGTTTCCTCGACGCTGTTCACCGTCGCCGGATAGCGCCTCTCATAATGCAACTCCGCCGTGCCGCCAAACGCGGCGCAAACCCCGTCGGCGATACGCCGCATGGCCGGCTCCACACGATCGCGCACCGCCTCGCTGAACGACCGGACCGTGCCGTTTAGAACAACCTCGCCGGGGATAACGTTGTAGGCGTCGCCGCCATGAATCTGGGTGACCGATACAACGAGGGAATCGATCGGGTCGATGTTCCGGCTCGTGATGCTCTGTAGTGCGTCCACCACTTTGGACGCCATAACTATGCTGTCGATGCCCTGATGGGGCATCGCTGCGTGGCTGCCGCGTCCGCGAATTACCAGATTGAATATATCAAAGGCCGCCATCATCGGGCCAGCCGCGATGGCGAACTCACCTACCGGCATTCCTGGCCAGTTATGCATACCGTAGATGGACTCTACGGGAAACCTCTCAAACAGGCCTTCCTTAACCATCACCTCGGCGCCACCCTCGGCCTCCTCGGCGGGCTGAAAGATAAAATAGACCGTACCATCGAATTGCTTGGTCGCGGCAAGGTACTTAGCCGCGCCCAGTAACATCGTCGTATGCCCGTCATGGCCGCAGCCATGCATGACACCCGGTGTCCTAGAGACGTGATCGAAGTCGTTCCCCTCGTCCATAGGCAGCGCGTCCATGTCCGCCCGCAGCGCGATCGCGCGGTTGCCGGTACCGGCGGTGAGCTGCCCCACAACGCCGGTCCCAGCCAAGCCGCGATGGACCCCGACCCCGAAACTCTCAAGCCTTTCAGCGACCAGAGCGGAGGTGCGCTCCTCCTGAAACGCCAGCTCGGGGTGAGCATGAAAGTCGCGGCGCCACGCCGTCAGCAACTCGTGATCGCGGGCGATCTCGTCCTTGATGTTCATCTAATTCCCTTTCAAGGCATCTTAGAGAACGCGGTGATCGGCAACAGGGATACGTTGCCGGACCATCTCCAGATAACTCAGTTCGATGCGCGCCGTCGCATAGCCGATACCCTCGCGCGCCTGCGCCAGCACATGCCCCCAGGGATCGACGATCATCGAATGCCCCCAACTCGCGCGCTCGTCGTTTTCCTCGCGGTAGATGCCAGTCTGGGCGGCCGCGACGACAAATGTTTGGGTCTCGATAGCGCGCGCGCGCAGGAGCACCTCCCAATGATCCTTGCCGGTCTGCAAGGTGAACGCGGCCGGCACCATGATCACGTTGGCGCCCCGCTCGGCCAGCGCGCAATAGAGCTCCGCGAAGCGCAGGTCGTAGCAAATGCTGCAGCCTACCGTGATATCGCCGGCCGCGTAGGTAACAATCTCGCGTCCCGCGCCGAAGGCAGCCGATTCCCGGTACTCGCGGCCATCCGGCGTCGATACGTCGAACAGGTGAATCTTGCGGTAGCGCGCGAGTTCAGCACCTCCGCGGTCGAAGGCTATCGTCGTGTTGAAGTATTCGTCGCCCGCGCGCTCAACGAAGCTGCCGCCATGAACGAAGACACCGTGATCTGAGGCTATGCCTCGCAACATCTCATAGGCAGGACCGCCGACCTCGCCAGGCGCCGGAAGCTCCTCCGCCGCCGCGCGCTTTTCAGTGATCGAGCCTCCCATGAAGGCGAACACCTCGGGCAGCACCAGCATGTCCGGTGCGTCGTCAGCCATGGCCTGCGCCGCGATCGAACGCGCCTGTTCAAGGTTGGCGGTTTTCTCACTGCGGGTGTTCATCTGCAGGGCGCTAAACTTCATCGCGGCATTGTAACCCAGCCTGGCAATCCTGTCGCGAGGCCACAGCGGCGTTGGCCTGCGCCCAAAATTTCGCTAGCAAGAGCGGGCAAGAAGGAGATTTGGTGTGGCAAGCGGTTTGATTACCCCCGTCATCCTGTCTGGCGGCGCGGGCACCCGCCTCTGGCCGATGAGCCGCAGGGACTATCCGAAGCAGTTCCTGCCGCTCGCGAGCGACCAGACAATGCTGCAGGACACCACCCTGCGGGTTGGTGTGCCAGAGCGCTTCGCCCCCGTGCTCGTGGTGTGCAACGAGGAACACCGGTTCATGGTCGCTGAACAGCTGCGCCGCCAAGAGCAGCAGCCGCAGGCGATCTTACTCGAGCCAGTCGGGCGGAATACCGCCCCGGCCCTAACCGCCGCAGCGTTGTGGCTGCTAGACCGCGACCCCAACGCGCTCATGCTCGTGCTGCCGTCCGATCATGTGGTGCAGAATGTTGCCGCGTTCCGCGAGGCAGCCGACACAGCCGCAGCCGCTGCCCGAACGGGCCGCCTCGTCACGTTCGGGATCGCCCCGCGCACGCCCGAGACGGGCTTCGGCTACATCGCGGCCGGCAACCCGGTCGCAGATCTGGAAGGTGTGCGCGACGTTGCCGGCTTCGTCGAGAAGCCCGACCTGGCGACGGCTCGGAAATATGTAGCGAGTGATAACCATTACTGGAACAGCGGCATGTTCGTATTCCGGGCCGACGCGTTGGTCGCGGAGATCGACCGGTTGACTCCGGACACCGGCGCCGCCTGTCGTGTTGCACTAGCGCGCGGCACCGAAGACCTCGACTTCTTCCGCTTGGACGCAGACGCGTTCACGGCTGCGCCCGTGGCCTCGATCGACTATGCGGTGATGGAAAAGACGGAGCACGCGGCCGTGGTACCAGTCGATATGGGCTGGTCAGATGTGGGTTCCTGGCGCGCGCTGTGGGAAATTGGTACCAGGGACAATGCCGGAAACGTGGTCGTAGGCGACGTGGTGCAGGTCGGCGCGCGAGACTGCTACCTGCGCAGCGACGGCACGCTAGTAGCCGCGATCGGGCTCGAGGACTTCGTCGTCGTCGCATCGGCCGATGCGGTGCTAGTCGCTCCCAAGGACGAGGTGCAGCAGGTCCGGGACATCGTCGATGCACTCGGCAAGTCCGGTCGCAGCGAGGCTGTAACTTTCCCCGAGGTCTACCGGCCTTGGGGCTGGTATAAGACCCTCAACGCCGGCCCCGGTTTCCACGTCAAGCGCATCTCCGTGCATGCGGGGGGACGGGTCAACCTGCGGCGCCACCGGAACGCCGCCCAGCACTGGATGGTCATCGAAGGCACAGCCGAGGTAACCCTCGAGGGCGCGACCCAGCAACTGGAGCCGGGCGAGTCCATCTCCATCCCCGCAGGCGCCGCCCACGCGCTCGCCACCGCCGAAAACCAGGGGCTGACATTGATCGAGGTGCAGGCCGGCCCCAACGCAGGCAAGGACGAGTTCGAGCGGCTGGAAACTCCATGAAACCGGGAATCTCCCCCGCACCGCTTGCCGCGACCGTCCCGTAAGCTTAACGTTCGTAGGGAAACGCACGTTCATCAGACAAGGTAAGTCCCATGGCACCGTCCGACCGCACCCAGTTTGCACCCAATTCCCCGGCCGCGCGCGACATCGCGTACTACCTGCACCCGTTCACTAACCCTAAAGTGCATGAGGAGAATGGCCCGTTCATTGTCAACGAGGGTAAGGGCATCTATGTCTACGATGAACAGGGCAAAGAATATATCGAGGGCATGGCCGGCCTCTGGTGTACGTCGCTCGGCTTCGGCGAGGAACGCCTCGCCAAGGTGGCCTACGAGCAAATGCTCCGCCTGCCCTACATTCAGGGCTTCACCCACCGATCCAACGAGGTCGCCATCGACCTAGCGGAGAAGCTGGTCAAGATGGCGCCTGTAGATATGGGCAAGGTGTTCTTCACCAACTCCGGCTCTGAGGCCAACGACACCCAAGTGAAGATCGTCTGGTACTACAACAATGCCCGTGGCAAGCCCAAGAAGAAGAAGATTATCGGCCGGCACAAGGCCTATCACGGTATCACGCTCGCCGCGTCGAGCCTCACCGGCGTCGAGTATGCCCAGAAGGGCTTCGACGTTCCCCTTGACCGGTTCCTGCACGTCACCACGCCGCACTATTGGCGCGAGGGCCAGGACGGCGAGAGCGAGGAGAATTTCGCAGACCGGCTGGCGCAGGAGCTCGACGACCTGATCATGCAGGAGGGCCCGGACACGGTCGCCGCCTTCATCGCCGAACCCGTAATGGGCGCCGGCGGACTGATCCCACCCCCCGCGTCTTACTTCGAGAAGATACAGGCCGTGTTGAAGAAGCATGACGTGCTGATGATTGCCGACGAGGTAATCACCGGCTTCATGCGCACCGGCAACATGTTTGCGTGCGAGACCTACAACATCAAACCCGACCTAATGTCGATCGCAAAGGCTCTATCCTCAGCCTACCTGCCCATCGGCGCAGTCCTGATGACCGACGAGATATATCAAGTGCTGCGCGAGGGCAGCGACAAGTTTGGCATGTGGAATACCGGCTACACCTATTCCGGACATCCGGTCTCGGCCGCGGTGGCGCTAGAGACGCTGCGCATCTACGAGGAGCGCGACACGTTGGGCCATGTGCGCTCGGTCATGGGCTCCTTTCAGGAGCAAATGCAGCAGTTCGCGGACCACCCGCTGGTCGGCGAGGTCCGCGGCATCGGCCTGTTCGCCGCGCTGGAGCTCACGCCAGACAAGGAGAACAAAGGCTTGTTCGACCCGGCCGCGAAGGTGGCGCCGGGAATGATGGCGCGCACCCAGGCGCACGGCCTGATCTCCCGCGCGCTACCGTCGGACAGCATCGCCCTGTGCCCGCCACTAATCATTACGGAGAGTCAGATCGCCGTGTGCATGGAGCGCTTCTCGAAGGCCCTCAACGAGACCTGGGAGCATGTACAGGCCGAGGGACTTGTATAGCAAAATTGCGTTCGGGCTCGCATGCAAGACCACCAAGACACCGACAGGGGGAAAATCTCATGAGTGAAGTAATCGTAATGGATGACGCGGAGACACCCGGTTACGAGGTGCGCCGCAAGGACGAGCCGCAATTTGTCGAGGGGCGGCGGAACTTCTTCGAGTACATTGATCTCGGCACTCAGGAAGCCAGCGACGGTAAGATACGGATCCAAATTACCCGCGCCAAGCAAGGCCTCGTCGAGCCGACGGGCTGGCACACGCATATCTGCGAGGGGCAGTTCGTCTACATGCTTGACGGCTGGCTCGATCTCGCCTTTGCCGACGGTACGGTTCATCTGGAGCCCGGGGATTCCATATACATTCCCGGGGGCGTGCCGCATAACGAGACCGGTACATCGGATATGTTCGACCTGATCGAGATCTCGATCCCGGCCAAGATGCAGACTGCACCCTGTGATCCGCCGCCCGGGATGCCCGCCTGACGGGTGCCCGGCCCGCCGCTGCGGCAAGCCGCCGCGATGGAAATATCCCGCGCGACTGCTATATTCCAGTGAATATACGAGCGTCGGTGGCTTACCCCTCCGTCGAGTCCGGAACATGGAACCCGGCTCATGGACTACGAGCAATTTTTTGCCAACAACCTCAATGGCCTGCGGGCCGAAGGGCGGTACCGCGAATTCGCGGATCTGGAGCGCACATCCGGGGATTTCCCGTGCGCAGTGCGCTACATCGACGACGGCACCCAGAAAATCACCGTGTGGTGTGCCAACGACTATCTGGGGATGGGTCAGCATCCAGACGTGCTTGCCGCAATGCACGAGGCGCTGGAGAAATGCGGCGCCGGCGCCGGCGGCACGCGCAACATCTCCGGCACCAACCACTATCATGTCCTACTCGAGGAAGAGCTCGCCGACCTGCACGGCAAGGAGGCGGCGCTGCTTTTCACCTCGGGCTATGTAGCGAACTGGACGGCTCTGTCAACGCTCGCCTCGATGCTACCCGACTGTCTCGTGGTTTCGGACGCGCTAAACCACAACTCGATGATCGAGGGCATCCGCCACGGGCGGTCGGAGAAGGTGATCTTCCGGCATAACGACCCGGCACATCTGGATGAGCTCCTCGCGGCGGCGGGCTCCGACCGGGCCAAGCTAGTAGCCTTTGAATCCGTTTATTCGATGGACGGCGATATCGCGCCGATCGCCGAGATCGTCACCGTCGCGAAGAAGCACAACGCGCTCACCTACGTGGACGAAGTCCATGCCGTCGGCATGTATGGGCTGCGCGGCGCGGGCGTGGCCGAGCGCGAGGGACTGATGGACCAGATCGATATCGTACAGGGCACGCTCGGCAAGGCCTTCGGCAATGTCGGCGGCTACATCGCCGCCTCGGCGAACCTGGTCGACTTCGTTCGGTCGAACGGCGCGGGCTTCATCTTCTCGACTTCCCTGCCGCCGCATGTCGCGGCCGGCGCACGTGCCGCGGTTCGGGTCCTCAAGGCCGACAATTCGCTCCGCGAGCGCCATCAGGAGCGTGCGGCGACCCTTAAGCGCCGGCTCGCGGCGGCGGGCATTGAGGTAATGCCGTCAGTCAGCCATATCGTACCGGTCTTCGTCGGCGACGCCGCGCTTTGCAAGGTCGCGAGCGACCTGTTGCTAGATCGGCATGGAATCTATGTACAGCCGATTAATTTCCCCACCGTTCCGCGGGGGACCGAGCGGCTGCGGATCGCACCCACGCCGCTACATGACGACGAAATGATGGACGCGCTGATCGCGGCTTTTGAGGATGTTTGGACGCGCCTGAACCTTCGCTCCGCGGCCTGACCGACGGCCGCGCATGTATCGCGACAAGACTCTCATACCCACCGAGGCCCTGCGCCTCTGTATGCTCGGCACGCTCGCCATGCAGCCACACAGCTATGCCGGCCTAGCTCGCGAGGTCCGCACCTTCGCGAGCCGCATCGTCGGGCCGTCTCTGGACATGATGGGCCTGTCGATCGAGGTGTTGCGTACAGAAGGATTGGTCAAACCACTAACCAGCGATGGCAACACTGCGCCCGACGAGGAAATTCTCGGGCTCACCGATGCCGGACACGACGAACTGCGTGAACTGATGACCTCGAACCTGCGCAGCCCGGTCGACGGCAACTCGCAACTCGTCTTCGCCCTGAAGCTCCGCTTCCTGCATCTCCTAACGAACGAGGACATACAGGATCAGGTCGAGCGCATCCGCGAGATCAGCGAGACGGAACATGCCCGCCTGCTAGACCTGAAAAAGCGCTACGGAAGGGAGCCAGGCCAATTCGACGCGTGGCTTGACCTCGAACTCGCCCAGGTCGAGGCCCGACTCGACTGGCTCGAGAAGGTCAGCCCGACCGGTTGAACCTGCCTACTCAGCGGCGTCCAGTGAGACGCGGGCGGCGTTCAGCTGCTCGACCGCTTCCGGCGACCATTCTACGTTCGGCGTGTTGCCGCCGAAAATTGCCTAGAAGACCCACACGCCGGCTTACGGCTGGGCAAACCCGAGCTTATTGCGGAATGCAAGGTAGTGGCCGTCGACCTTATTGTCGGGCAGGCCACCATGCAACGCATCGATCTCGTCGAAACGGGCGAAGCATTTTAGGACATCTTCCCGCGTAGGTTTGCGCGTTTGGGCCGTAATTGATTTGGTCTCCTCCACATCAAATTGCCGCGAAGAATATACCAACAAGCGAGCACAAGATTGCCCTGAACAAATATGCTGGACGGCTACTCGTCAGCCTATTCGGCCGCCTCCGGCCACGTTCCGGCAGCCTTAAGGCGCTCCACAGATTCCGGCGAAAATTCTGCGCCAGGCGTATCGCCGCCGATCACCCCTAGAATCATGCCCTGTTCTTTGCCTTCGCGTGCGGACTGGCACTCGAAGCGTCGCTGGATTCCTGGCGGGAAAGAAACAATATCCTGTTCCTCGAGGATGACATGATCATCGCCATCCACTCCCTCCCACTCGAACATCCAAGTGCCCTCCATGACGACGAAGGATTCATTCGTGTCGTGGGTGTGCATCATCACGCCCTGGCTCGGCCGCGCGGACACATAGGCCATGCCGAAACCGGCCTTCAGGTGACTGATATGGGGCTTGGCGTCATCACCAATTGGCGAATAGGTCTCCGAACCCTGAGGCTGCTCGAACCCGAGTACGTTGCGAAAGTCGCGATGGAATCCCTCAACCGGCTGATCCGGCAAACCCTTGTCGGTGGACGTAAGGTCATTGAAGCGCGCAACGCACTTCAGAACATCTTCCTTCTTGGGACGAATGACTTCGATCGGCATGGATTGTTCTCCTCCAGTTGCTTTCATTCAATAGAGGTGCTGGCCACCGGTGATGAAAATCTCGGTCCCGGTGACATAGGAGAAATCGGGACTGCAGAGCTGATAAACTGCGGACGCGACTTCCTCCGCCGCACCCATCCGGTGCATCGGGATCCGGTTCACCAACGGCTCATACTCGTCGCCCACCATCTCGGTCTCGATCTCACCAGGCGCAACGGCGTTCACCCGCACCCCCAAGCCGGCAAACTCGACCGCCATCTCGCGGGTCAGCGCAGAAAGGGCCGCTTTCGACGTAGAATAGGCGGAGCCGGCAAAGGGGTGGATCGCATGCCCAGCGATTGATGTGATGTTCACGATCGACGCACCACACTCTCTGGTGAAGGTATTCGGTGCGTCCTCGTCCATCTTACCCGCCCGCGCAAGCGCCGGCGCAAAACCGCGCGCTAGAGCCAGCGGCGTAAAGAAGTTCAGCTGAAAGCCCTCCCGCCAGTCATCAAGCGGTCCATTCAGGCAGCCAAGGCGCTCCTGAAAATCCGCCTTTGGTGACACGGCGGCGTTATTCACCAGCGCGTTTAGCGGTGCGTCACCTAGTAGGGCATTGGCCTCGTCGACGAAGCGCTCTACATCTTCGGGGGCGCTAAGGTCCGTGGGGATGTGCGAGGTCCAGTTGGGGTCGCGTTCGCAATGGGCCGGCACCGGATCGCGCGAACAAGTTATGAGCTGCCAGCCCTCGTCGGAAAAACGCTTCACAGTCGCGTGGCCGATACCACGGCTCGCACCGGTCAAAATCAGGCTACGGCGTCTGTCGTTCATGCCGTTCTTGGTAATACACCCCGGTGGCAATGGAAAGTAGTCAGGCTAGGCCGAAGGCCAGTCAGTTGTGCAAATGATGCTCAACAAAGTGGCGCTAGACGCCTGCCAGCCAGAACAAACGCGCTATGGTACCGCTTTGCCAGGCAACCTTTAAGACCTCAACAATCTTTCGCTGGATGCTTAGATCACAATAGGGCGTTTTACGGAAATACGAGTCCATCGCTATGGCGACCACCTCGTGCTCACGCCCGCTTTCGGCGATCGCCACAACTTCACCCTCCGTCAACCCAAACCAGAGCAAGAAAGCCTTCACGCGTCAGCATTTCTTCCTCCACCAGCGCCGCCAACCGTATTTGCACAAGTAGAAAGATGACAGCTCTGTGACGAATCAGAGTTGGTATGGATCAAATGACTATTTAGCCACAGCCATCCGCAAAATCGACTAGGGCTGCAGCCGAATCTTACGCCAGCCCGGTCCGTTGCGCTCGAAGACGAGGCGGTCGTGTAGACGATCGGGGCGGTCCTGCCAGAACTCAATCCGGGCCGGCGTCAGTCGGAAGCCAGACCAGTGAGGCGGCCGCGGGACATTCTGTCCCTCATATTTCGCCGTGACTTCGCGGACCCGCACCTCGAGGGCATCGCGGCTTTCGACCAGCACAGATTGTTCGGACGCCCACGCCCCGATCTGGCTACCCCGCGGCCGGCCAGCAAAATAGGCGTCGGCCTCGGCGTCCTTGACGGACAGTACGGCGCCGTCGATGCGCACCTGGCGGCCCAGCGACTTCCAGTGGAAGCACAGGGACGCGTTGGGGTTGGCGAGGAGATCCCTGCCCTTGGCGCTATTGAAGTTCGTGTAAAACACGAAGCCGCGCGCATCGTGGGCCTTGAGCAGAACCATGCGGGTCGACGGGTGGCCAGCGGGCGAGACGGTGGCGAGGGTCATCGCCTCAGGCAGGCCCGGCTCGGCTGCAACAGCCTCGTCGAACCAGTCAGCAAACTGAAGGAATGGATTGCTTACGGACATGAGTACAATGTGTCTCTGAAAATCACGCGGACAAGACGCGCGCTATATCTGCGCGGATTATTATGAGTCGTTTCTCGTCCATGCCTACCCTCGTGCGAAACGTCTAACCCTATCAGAACAAAAAAAAACTGCATCCCCCGCGAGGCCGTGTGGCGGCCTTGCCGCACCACCGGGTTGGTGTAGGATGCCGCCAAACGCGGTGCGGGTAGGAGCAACGGGGATTTCATGGGCGGTGTAGAGCAATTAATGGCCGGTAAGCGCGGTCTCATCATGGGGGTCGCGAACGACCGGTCGATCGCCTGGGGCATCGCCCGGATGGCGGCCGAGCATGGCGCGGAGCTGGCCTTCACCTTTCAGGGCGAGGCACTCGAGAAGCGCGTGCGCCCACTTGCGGAGTCCGTCGGCGGGTCGATGGTACTACCCTGCGACGTCACCGACGAGGCTAGCATGGACGCCGTCTTCGCACAGATCGAGAAGACTTGGGGCAAGCTCGACTTCATCGTCCACGCTATCGCCTACTCCGACAAGGACGAGCTCAAGGGGAAGTATGTCGACACCAGCCGCACGAACTTCCAGCGCTCCCTCGATATCTCCTGCTTTTCTTTCACAGATGTCTGCAAACGTGCATCGGCGATCATGCCTAATGGCGGCAGCCTGCTGACCCTCACCTATTCCGGCGCCGAGCGGGTGATGCCGCACTACAACGTCATGGGCGTAGCCAAGGCCGCGCTCGAGGCGAGCGTGCGCTACCTGGCCGTCGATCTTGGCGGTGCGGGCATCCGGGTCAACGCTATTTCTGCCGGCCCCATCAAGACGCTGGCTGCGAGCGGCATCGGCGACTTCCGCTACATCCTAAAATGGAACGAGCTGAATGCGCCCCTCAAGCGCAACGTCACCATCGACCAGGTTGGTGGCGCGGGCCTCTATCTGCTGAGCGATCTCGGCGCGGGCGTGACCGGCGAGACCCATCATGTCGATAGCGGCTATAATGTGGTCGGCATGGTCGCGGTCGACGAGGCGGCCGAGGTCGCTGACCTGCTGTCCAGCCTCAAGCCCGACGACGCGTAAGTACAAAAACAGGAGCACCTGCCATGGTCGGCAACAGCTTCGGCCAGATTTTTCGGTTTACCACCTGGGGCGAAAGCCACGGGCCCGCCATCGGCGTCGTCGTCGACGGCGTGCCGCCGTGCGTGCCGCTTGACGAGAGCGATATCCAGAGCTGGCTCGACCGTCGTCGCCCCGGCCAGTCCCGCTTCACCACCCAGCGCAAGGAGCCGGATGCGGTGAAGATACTCTCCGGCGTGTTCGAGAGCCAGACAACCGGTGCGCCGGTCTCGATGATGATTGAGAATATAGATGCCCGCTCCAAGGACTATTCCGAGATCGCGCAGAAATACCGACCGGGCCACGCCGACTACACCTACGACGCCAAATACGGAATCCGCGACTATCGCGGCGGCGGGCGCTCGTCCGCACGCGAGACCGCGAGCCGCGTGGCAGCAGGGGCGCTGGCCCGCAAGGTCATCGGGCATCTCGTGCCCGGCGGCGTTACCCTTCGCGGTGCGCTGGTGCAGATCGGCACCATGGCGATCGACCGAGCCAACTGGGACTGGGGTACGATCGAGGATAACCCATTCTGTTGCCCGGACCCGAGGATGACCGGCCAATGGGAGAACTACCTCGACGATATCCGCAAGGCAGGCTCATCGGTTGGTGCGGTAATCGAGATCGTCGCCGAGGGTGTGCCCGTCGGCCTAGGCGAACCCGTCTACGGCAAGATCGATTCCGACCTCGCCGCCGCGATGATGACTATTAACGCGGTCAAGGGCGTCGAAATCGGCGCCGGAATGAGCGCCGCGGCGCTCACCGGCGAGGAAAATGCCGACGAGATGCACATGGACAGCACGGGTGTCGCCTTCGGTTCAAACAACGCTGGCGGCGCGCTCGGAGGGATCACCACCGGCCAAGATCTGGTGGTGCGCTTCGCGGTCAAACCGACCAGCTCGATCCAGACTCCGCGCAACACGGTCAGCCGCGACGGCGGTGACATCGAAGTGTCCACCAAGGGGCGACATGATCCATGCGTAGGAATCCGCGCCGTGCCAGTGGGCGAGGCCATGATGGCCTGCGTCATCGCGGACCACCTGCTGCGCCAGCGCGCCCAGATCGGCAGCCTGGGTTCCCAAGCGCCGCTGGCACGGTAGGGCTAGACAACCAACCACCATCATCATGCCCGGACTTGATCGAGGCATCTTTTCTCAGTCTTTGTGAAATACGGGAATCAAGCCTGCATTTGACACCTTTGGTGGCACAACCGCGGCGGCTTATAATCGCCGATACAAAAGCTACCCTCCGGAGCATCCCCATGGCCAAGAAGAAGCGCGAGACCCCCGACCAGCTGCAGCATATATCGAAGCTACCGATACCCGATGCGGCCAATTTGCCCGAGGATCTGCAGAAATACATGCACGTCTGTCAGGAGAAGCTGGGCCTGATCCCGAACGTGATCCGCGCCTTCTCGCTGCGGCCTGAGAAGCTCCGTACCTTCATCGGCAAGTACAACGAGCTGATGCTCGGCGAAGACGCCCTGTTGACTCGGCTTGAGCGCGAAATGATAGCCGTCGTCGTTTCGTCTCAAAACCATTGCGTCTACTGCATCACGTCCCACAGCCAAGCCGTGCGCGAGCTCTCCGAAGACCCAGTACTGGGCGACATCCTGATGGTGAACTACCGCGAGGCGAATCTGACTGAGCGGCAGCGCGCGATCCTTGACTATGCCTTCAAGCTGACCGCGAACCCGTCCGTGGTGGGCGACGCCGACCGTCAGAAGCTGATGGATGTCGGACTGGGCTCGAAGGAAATCTTCGAGGTGACCGACACGGCAGCCTACTTCAACTACACGAACCGGATGACTCATGGCCTCGGTATGCTGCCGAACGAGGAGTATTTCGGCATGAATCGCCCGCCCGATCCGGGCCTGCGCGAGAAGAAAGCAGCGGAGTAGTCATGCCTCAGTACCGACCCAATTCCAGTGTACAATTTGCGTAAAGTTATTCCGGCACACTCGTGCGTCCGAGTACTGTGAGCGCTTTCAGGAAATAGCGGAGCCTGTACGTGGTCAGACATTCACAATTGCTCGCCATGGCGACGCTGTTCGTGATCACGCTCGCGGTCCTACCGGAGCGCATACAGGCTCACCCGCATGTCTGGATTGAGCTCGAAACCCGCCCTGTGATGGACTCGGCCAACCGGGTCAAAGGGCTCGAGGTCTACTGGCTGTTCGACTTGTTTTATACGGCCTTCGTCGTCAAAGAAATGCGCACCGAAGGCTTCGGCATCGACGAGGAAAAGCTCCTCGCGCTTGGGCGTTCAAACCTCGAAAACCTTAGGCCGTTCGATTATTTCACCGACCTACGGCTCGATGGCGGAAAGCTCGAGATCGCCACCGTCGAGCGGTTCGAGACGGGCTTCGAGGCTGGTAAGTTGTGGATGCGTTTCATAGTGCCGCTGGCAGAGCCCATCGACCCCCGAACAGGGCGTTTCTCCTACGCGGTCTTCGATCCGACCTACTATATCGACATCGCATATGCCGAGCCGGCCCAAGCTCGCCTCGACGACGCGCTCGCGGCGGACTGCCGTGCTAATGTGGAGGAGGCTGCGCCAACCTCCGAGGCTATCAGCTTGGCTCAGGCGCTCGATCGCGGAGCCACAGGCCCCGAAACGCTCGGCGAAATGTTCGCTCAGCGGGTTCGCCTGGAATGCAGCCAGCACCCATGACTCCCACTCTGCGCGCCCTCGCACTGCCGGTCCTGCTCGCCGTGACAATCGTCGGACTCTGGTTGGTAGCGCTCATCTTGTTCAACGACACTTGGCGGCTGATCCTCGCCAATATCCAAGCCATACAGCGCGAACTTCAGGGGAGTCTCGCGGAAGCAACGCAGCTCGCTTCCCAGCACGGCGCTCGCGAGGCCTGGGTTCTGATCGGGCTGAGCTTCGCCTATGGTGTGCTGCACGCAGCCGGGCCGGGTCATGGCAAGCTCGTGATCTCCACCTACTTGATGACCCATGAGGGCGAAATCCGACGCTCGCTCATCCTCTCAGTTCTTGCAGCGCTGATGCAAGGCATCACGGCCATCGTGATTATCGAGGTCATCCTCGCTATCATCGGCGCGGGCGTACGCGGAGCGGCCGGAATCGCGGGACAGCTCGAGATGACGAGCTACGCCTTGATCATCCTGCTCGGGCTGATCCTCGCGGGCGTGGCGACGCGGCGCCTCTTGCAGTATGCGCGCGATCCGCAAATGGCTCATGCCGGCGGATCGTGCGGCCACAGCCATACGCCTAAAACGTCGCAAATCTCCAACCGCGGTTCTCTTAGCTCGCTAGCGGCCATGATCTTCTCGATCGGCCTGCGGCCTTGCACCGGAGCGATCTTGGTGCTGATTCTGGCAAACGTCCTGGGCCTGCGCTTCACCGCCTGGGCCGCGGTCTTCGCCATGTCGACCGGCACGGCCCTTACGGTCTCGGTGATCGCCATCGCCTCGGTCTATGCTCGCAAGGCGACACTGCGCGCCGCCGAACGCTGGCCAGAGCGGACCGGGAGCCTGTCGGTAATGCTGGATGCGATTGCGTTCTGCGGCGGCGTGCTGATCTTCACGCTGGGCGTATCCCTGCTGCGGAGTGCAGCGGCATCGATCAATCATCCGCTGCTATAGCTGCGAAAGCAATCATTTGTAAACGCGGGCTACCCGCGCGTCTCATCAAGGTCCGTGAAGAAATAGCCGGATCTGGTCGGGGCATGACGATTATAATCTAGAGAATACCCCAACCAGCTCCACATGCCCCGACCAGATGAACTGGTCGACAGGGGTGACGCGCTGCAATGTGAATCCGGCGTCCGCCAGCGTCCGTGCATCTCGGGCGAAGGTTGTCGGGTTGCAAGACACGGCAACGACCCGGGCCGCATTCGTCTGAGCGATTTCCGCCACTTGGACCTGGGCGCCCCCGCGCGGCGGGTCGAAGACAATCGTCTCCGCGCCCGCGAGATCCGCTGCCGCGAGCGGTCGGCGCACGAGATCACGCACCTCGGTCTCGACTTGACCACCGAAACCGGCCATACCGGCCGCGCGGGCCAGCGCGCCGATCGCCGCCGCGTCACCATCGACTGCAATTACATTGGCACCCGCCGCCGCGAGCGGCAGGGCGAAGGTGCCAACCCCGCAGTAGAGATCCGCCACGCGCGCACCGCCAGCCGCCGCCGTGACCAGCTCGCCCAGCACTCGCTCGGCATCCGCGCTCGCCTGTAGGAACACGCCGGGCGGGATCTCCACCGACACGCCCGAGATCTCCAGCACCGGCACCTGTCGGAACGCCACAGGTTCAACCTCGCTCTGCTGGGTATGCCGCCAGGCGATCCGGGCAATATCCTGCGCATCCGCAAACATAGCGAGCGCCTTGCCTGCGTCGGGCCCCGGGTCGTGGTTCGCGGCGATCAGCAGGTCGATACCGTTATCCGCCAGCGTCATCGAGACGTCCCAGCGCGCGCCGGGCGGCACCAGATCTAAAAGAATTGCACGCAGTTGCGGCACAAGTTCCATCAGTTCCGGGCGTAGGATCAGGCATTGTTCTAGCTCGACCACATGCCGGCTGGCGCGGGCGTGAAATCCAAAGAAAAACTTCGCTCTCTTCGCACGCGGCCTGAAGGCCGCGAAGGTAGCGCGGCGACGGCCGTCGGTCACCGTCGCGACTAGCGGCGCAACAACGTCAGGCTTGAAGCCGACCCGCGCGACCGCCGTCGCCACCAAGCCTTGCTTCCAGACTCGGTAGGAAGCCATGTCGAGATGCTGCACGGTGCACCCGCCGCAGGCTGCGAAATGCCGGCACGACGGCCCCACCCGTTCTGGCGCACTCGTGCAAACCTCCAAGAGCTTCGCCGCGAGCCCCCCACCCCGCTTGCCGAGGGTCCGCACCCGCACGATCTCGCCCGGTAGCGCGCCAGCGATGTAAAGCCGTCCCGCCTCACTGTCGGCGATGCCGTCGCCGCGCGGGCCGAGCGCATCGACCGTGACTGTCAGCTCGTTGCCATTATCTAACATGGGTGACCCCGTCATATCGAGCACCAATCAGGAACTCCTTGTTCCCTTCGGGGCCCGTGATCGGGCTCTCAGCGAGGCCTATCACGCGCCAGCCCGGTTGTCCGTCCAGCCAGCCGCGGATCCGGTCGCAGACCGCCTGGTGCAATGCAGGGTCGCGGACGACCCCCTTCTTGCCCACCTGGTCACGGCCGACCTCGAACTGAGGCTTGATCAGCGCCACCAGCCAAGCGCCTGGCACAGCCAGCGCCATCGACGCCGGGAGTACCGTCTCGAGCCCGATGAAGCTTGCGTCGCACACGATTGCGGAAACCGGCATCGAAACGTATTCGGCCGTCAGGTGCCGGGCGTTGGTCTTCTCCAGCACCACCACCCGGTAGTCGTTTCGTAGCTTCCAGGCGAATTGGCCGTGCCCCACATCGACCGCATAGACCCGGGCCGCACCGCGGGCGAGCAGCACATCGGTGAACCCGCCTGTAGACGAGCCCACGTCAATGGCCACCACGCCTGCAGCATCGATCGCGAGCGCGTCCAGCGCATGGTCAAGCTTTAGTCCGCCCCGGCTGACCCAAGGATGATCCTGGCCGCGCACCTCGAGCGGCGCGTTATCCATAACGGTTTCGCCCGCCTTTTCCACCCGGCGCTCACCCGAGAAAACCTTGCCCGCTAGGATCACCGCCTGAGCGCGCGAGCGCGTCGCGACGAGCCCACGATCCACTAGCGCTACGTCGGCGCGGGTCTTCAATGCTTTAGTCTGCTGTGCCACGGGCAGGAATTTGCATGGATGCGCGGATTCTCTGCTAATCGTCTCACGGTACACCACGGGCGGGTTTCAAACCCGCCGTCATCAAATCCGACATCGTCATGCCGGGACCTGATACGTGCAGCTCGACCCACGCGGAGACGCGACAAGCGGGTCAAGCTCGCGTATGGCGTTGTGGGGTCGACATGGTCGTTCACAGAGAACATTTATTGAAACCACCCTGCCTTGTAAGATCATTCTTAGCAAACAACATACGTTTCGGGAGTACAGCATTCATGGCACAGCGTGTCGGACTAGTGGGCATGGGCCTGATGGGTCAGGCCTTCATCAAGAACATGCGTGAGCGCCAGTTCATAGTGCAGGGCTTCGACGTCGATCCCGCGCGTATGGATCAGCTCGCCGAGGCCGGTGGCCACCCGGCGGACACGCCGGCCGAAGCGGCTAAGGGCGTGGACCGGGTGATCGTGTCGGTACCCACCAGCGACATCGCGCGCGCGGTCATCTTCGAGGACGGCAGCGGATTGGCGGCGGGCGCAGAGCAAAATCTCATCGTCATGGACACGACCACCGCGCGGCCCGAGGACAGCGAGCGCACCGCGGCTGAGCTCAAAGAGATGGGCATCCGCTATCTCGACAGTGCCGTCTCGGGCACTTCAACCATGGCTCAGGCGGGCGACCTCGTGGTGATCGCCGGGGGAGAGAAAGAGGATTTCGAGGCGTGTCGCGAGGCCTTCGCCGGCTTCTCACGCGCGGCCTACTTCATGGGGCCATCAGGCTCGGGGGCGCGCACCAAGCTGATTATCAACCTAATCCTCGCCGGCAACCGCCTCGCCATGGCCGAGGGCATGCTGCTCGGCGAGAAGGCCGGCCTAGATTCCGACAATCTACTGTCGGTGTTGCAAGACGGAGCGTGCAGTTCCAAGACCATGGTCGACAAGGGACCGAAAATGATCAACGCCGACTATTCTCAGCAGGGCAAGGTGGCAATTAGCCTCAAAGATTCGCGGCTGATGATGGACATGGGCCAGAAGCTCGGCGCGCCGACCATGATGATCCAAGTCTATGCCCAGATCATGCAGGCGGCACTAGAGAAGGGCTATGGCCAGAAGGACACGGTCGCCTTCTACGAGATCATGCGCGGCATGGCCGGCCTCGAGGAGCGTAAGGGTATCGACGACGTTCCGTTCGGGAAGGATTGATCTTCCAATGTCCGTCTACTCCGCCCTAAACATCGAAGACCTGCGCGTGCTCGCGAAGAAGCGCCTGACCAAAGGCCTGTTCGAGTTCTGCGACCGGGGCTCCGAAGACGACGTGGCACTACGCCACAACCGCGAGGCGCTCGAGCGAATCAAGCTTCGGTCGCGTGTGCTCAACGACACCTCTTCCCGGCACACGAAGTCCGAGATCTTCGGCGCGCCGGTCGGTATGCCCGTGGTGATTGGACCGACGGGCCCGGCGGGCTTCGTCTGGTACCGGGGCGAGACGGCGCTGGCTCAAGCCGCCGCCAAGGCGGGTATCCCGTTCACAGTCGCAAGCACCTCGAATACGCCTATGGAGCGGATTGTCGATGAGGGCGGTGGCGGACGACTTTGGTATCACCTATATGTCTGGCGTGACATGGAGGCTTCGCTCAAGGCGATATCGCGCGCCGAGGCTGCGGGCTTCGAGGCACTGGTCTTGACGGTGGACTCTACGGTCCCCTACAACCGCGAGTTCGACGTGCGAAACGGCACCACCATGCCTGTCCGCCTGACGCCCCGGAACATCGCCGACCTGGTGACACACCCGCGCTGGCTGTTCGGTACAGTTGGGCGCTACGTTATGGCCGACGGCCACCTGCCCCGCTACCTCAATATCGATATGCCCGAGGGGCTCTCGTCCACCGGCGTGCGCGACTTCCTGTTCAAGAACGATTCGCTCGACTGGGACTTTCTGGGCCGCATCCGCGACTTATGGCCCCGCAAGCTGGTGGTGAAGGGCATCCTCCACCCCGACGACGCGGCGAAATGCGCCAAATGCGGCGTGGACGCGGTGGTGATTTCTAACCATGGCGGCATCTCGTCGGACGCGGCGCTAGCGCCCATCGACGTGCTGCCCTCGGTAGTGCGCGAGCTCGGCGACCGCATGACCGTGATCGTCGATTCGGGTTTCCGGCGCGGCTCGGACATCCTTAAGGGGCTCGCGCTCGGCGCCGACGCCGTGATCGTCGGCCGGGCGACTCTCTACGGCGTCTCGGCAGGCGGCGAGCCCGGCGCAACCCGGGCGCTGGAGATCCTCCAAGCCGAGATACGCCGGACGATGGGTGTCATGGGCCTCGCACGCGTCGCGGACATCACCCGCGATCACGTGGTGCTGCCCCACGAGCTGCCGCTTTAGGTAACTTGTAAAATAGGCGTTGCCGTTCTGGGACCCGGGCAACACGTGCCGATGATGCGCGAGGGCGGCGGCCTAGGCCTCTCCGTCCGGTTCTGCCGGGAATTAGCCCTTATATAGGTAGTTCGCCGCCTTGAGGAAGAGCGTCCGGTTGACACCGTCCGAATGCAGGAACGCTGCCGCATCGCGGACCCGCTTCTCCAGCCCGATTTCCTTCATGAAGCCGCTGCCGCCATGGATTTCCATGGCCCAGGTGGCGATCTGCCAAGCGATCTGCGAGGCGTAAATCTTAGGCAGCGCTCCCAGCGCCGGATCCCAGGGTACCTTGTCCCGGTTGTCAGCCGCCCAGGTGGCCTTTCGGATATAGGTCCGCGCGACGTCGAGCATCATGTGCATCTCGGCGAGCTGAGCGCGTATTCCATCATGCTCGATGAGGGGCTTACCGCCCTGGATGCGGTTCTTCGCCCATTCGAGTGTCATCTCGTAGGTAGCGACCGCGTTGCCGAGCACCGACGCGCCGGCATAGGCGTTACTCGCCGGGAAGAAATCGGCCAAGATCTGGAAGCCATTGCCGACCTCCCCGACCACGTCGGAATCAGGCACGAAGCAGTCTTGGAAGATCATCTCGGCGTTATTGGCGAGGCGTTCACCCATCTTGTTGTGGACTTGGCCGAGGGAAAAGCCAGGGGTCTCATTCGACAGGATGAAGCAGGTGCTGCCTGAAAACAGGTCATTGTCCTTCTCCGTCTGGACGAAGAGCAGGAAGACATTGGCGCGGTTCGAGTTCGAAACGAAATGCTTCATGCCATTAATCTTCCAGCCGCCGTCGACCTTCTCGGCCCGGGTGTTGAACGACCAGTCGCCATGGACGAAATAGTTCGAGCCGTTCTCCGGCTCGGTGATACCGATGGCGAGCAAACCGCGCGGGTTGTCTCGGAACCGCGGGATGAAGCGCTGCTGCTGGTCCTCGGAAAGTGCCTCCATCATGATCTGGGCAATCTTCAGCGTCTGGGCCATAACAACCGAGATGCCGATGTCACCCTTGGCGAGCTCCTCGACCACCATGCCGGTGGTGAGATAGTCTGCACCGATGCCGCCCCACTCCTCGGGTAGGGTCATGGTGCGGATGCCCGCTGCGTCGGACTTCTCGACGATACCCCATGAGAAGCTCTCCTCCGGATCCGCATTGGCGTCGAGGTCCGCTGCGACCGGTAGAATCTCATCTGCGACAAAGCGTCGGACCGACTCCAGAACGGCTTCCTGCATTTCATCGACAACAAAGGGCTGGCTCATTTTTGTCTCCCAATGGAGGCGCGGCGCGGCGCCGTTCATTCTCGCGACTGTTCTGGCCGGTTTTCTAGGCGAGGATGGTCTTCACGTCCAGCGCACAGCAGCGTTCAGGCATGGATGCCGGTGGCTTCCGCCTCACGGCCGAGCGCACACAGGACCTTGGCGACGATGCTCGAAGCGGTCAGGCCTGCCTGTTCGTACTTGATCTCGGGCTTGTCGTGATTGATGAACACATCCGGCAGGGTCATGGGCCGGAACTTCAGGCCGCCGTCAAGCAGGCCCGCCTCGGCTAGGTCGGTCATCACTTGGGCAGCGAAGCCGCCGATCGCGCCCTCCTCCACCGTGACCAGCACCTTATGCTCGCGAGCCAGACGGTGCAGCAGCGCAGTGTCGAGCGGCTTGGCGAAGCGGGCGTCGGCCACGGTCGCGCTTAGCCCGAATGACGCCAAGTCTTCGGCGGCGCGCAGACATTCCTGCAGACGGCCGCCATAGGACAGCAGCGCCACGCTCGTTCCCTCGTGCAGTATGCGCCCAATGCCGATCTCCAGTGGCGTGCCGCGAGCGGGTACATTGACGCCAACACCCTCGCCGCGCGGATAGCGGAAGGCCGACGGCCGGTCATCGATCGCCGCGGCGGTGGCGACCATATTGACCAGTTCGGCCTCATCGGCCGCGGCCATCAGGACGAAGCCCGGCAGGCAACCGAGATAGGAAATGTCAAAGGAGCCGTGATGGGTCGCGCCGTCGGCGCCCACCAGCCCGGCCCGATCGATCGCGAAGCGCACCGGTAGTCCTTGGATGGCAACATCGTGCACCACCTGATCATAGCCGCGCTGCAGGAAGGTCGAGTAGATCGCAACGAAGGGCTTGAACCCTTCCGAGGCGAGGCCCGCAGCGAAGGTCACGCCATGCTGCTCGGCGATCGCGACGTCGAAACAGCGGTCCGGAAACGCCTTACCAAAAATGTCGAGGCCCGTGCCGGACGGCATCGCGGCGGTCACGGCGACGATTTTCTCGTCCGCCTCGGCCTCGCGCACCAGGCTGTCGGCAAAAACACGAGTGTAGCTGGGCGCGTTCGACTTCGCGTTTACCTGGGCGCCGGTCACCACGTCAAACTTCGAGACCGCGTGATACTTCTCGTCGCCACCCTTGTCGGATTCGAAGCCCTTGCCCTTCTGGGTCACCACATGGACCAATACAGGCGCGCCCTGCTTGCTGTCGCGAACATTCTTCAGGACCGGCAGCAGGTGGTCGATGTTGTGACCGTCGATCGGACCGATGTAGTAGAAGCCCATCTCCTCGAACAGAGTCCCGCCGGTAACAAAGCCGCGGGCATACTCCTCGGCCCGGCGTGCAGCCTCCTCGAAGCTCTTCGGGAACCGGTGCGCCATGTCTTTGGCGACACGGCGAAGCGATCGGTAGCTCTTCGACGAGATCAGGCGTGAGAGATAGGCGCTCATGGCGCCGACAGCTGGCGCGATCGACATGTCGTTGTCGTTCAGCACCACCAGCAGGCGTGAATCCATCGATCCGGCATTGTTCATTGCCTCGTAGGCCATGCCGGCACTGATCGAGCCGTCGCCAATCACGGCGACCACGTTATTATCGTTACCGGCTAGGTCCCGCGCTACCGCCATGCCAAGACCGGCGGAGATCGAGGTAGAACTATGCGCCGCGCCAAACGGGTCGTATTCGCTCTCGACCCGACGGGTGAACCCCGACAGGCCCCCGCCCTGGCGCAACGTCCTGATTCGGTCACGCCGGTCGGTCAGGATCTTGTGCGGATAGCATTGGTGGCTGACGTCCCAGATCAGCCGGTCGCGCGGCGCGTCGAATACGTGATGCAGCGCCACCGTCAGCTCGACCACGCCGAGCCCGGCGCCCAAATGGCCGCCGGTGATGGATACGGCATCGATCGTCTCTTGGCGCAAATCATCGGCCAGCTGCTTGAGCTGCTCGGGCGTGAAATCCGCCATATCCGCGGGAATCCGGACGGTATCGAGTATCGGGGTCTTGCTGTTATTGCTCAATGGACGGGTCCAATCGCGGACTTAAATACAATCATACGCGCCGGTCTATCAACCGCTCGGCAGCGGCCCGCAATAACTCTGCCTTTTGTCCAAAGAAATCAAGGTTTCCGACCGCCTTCTGCACATGCTGCGCGGCAATCTCGCGGGCCCCTTGGAGGCCGTGGCGCGATACGAAAGTCGCCTTGCCCCGCGCCTGGTCCTTGCCCACCGTCTTGCCGGCCTCCGCCACGTCACCAACCTCGTCGAGGATGTCGTCGGTGATCTGGAACGCGAGGCCGAAGTCCTCACCGAACGCACGCAAATGCGCCCGCGCGGTCTCATCGGCACCGGCCGAAACGGCACCGGCCTCACACGACCAGGCGAACAGGGCCCCGGTCTTCATCGATTCGAGTTGCATGATCTCCGCATCGCCGACGTCTGGCCGCCGCTCGGCCTCGAGATCGAGCATCTGGCCGCCAGCCATTCCGGCCGGGCCGCCCGCGCGGGCGAGGCCGAGCACCAGTTCTGCGCGGATGGCGCCATCTGGATGCGTCGTAGGATCTGCCAGCACCTCAAAGGCGAGGGTCAGCAGCGCGTCCCCGGCGAGGATCGCCGACGCCTCATCGAATTTTCTGTGAAGAGAAGGCCGGCCGCGTCGCAGATCGTCATCATCCATTGCCGGCAGATCGTCATGCACCAGTGAATAAGTGTGCATCATCTCCACTGCCGCAGCAACTCGGAGTGCGGTGGCGCGGTCGCCCCCGCAGATCTTGGCCGCAGAGACGACCAGGAAGGGCCGCAAACGTTTGCCACCGGCCAGCACCGCATACCGCATCGCATCCCAGAGGTTCGTTACCTCGTCGGGCGATTGCGCAGCCGCGCTATGTGATCCTCTGTCCAAAAGCCGTGCGATCGTTGCGTCGACGTCTGTCGCGACGGCCGCCAGCGCATCGGCGTAGTGATCGGACACCGGTCAGTCCGAGGCAACAGGCTCGGCTTCCGGCGTGCCGTCGGCGCCGAGTGAAATCTTCTCGACACGGGCCTGCGCTTGCCGCAACTTAGATTCACAATGACGCTTCAAGGCGGCCCCGCGTTCATAGGCGGCAATCGCGTCGTCGAGCGCGCTATCACCTCCCTCGAGGTTCCGCACAATCTCCTCAAGCTGCACCAGTGCATCCTCGAAAGACATCTTCGCAATGTCGACCGGCTTCTCGGCCTTCGTGTCACTCTTAGCCATACGCATTCCTCTACCGGCCAGCGCACTCGCCGTCAAATAGGTTCAGTCCATTAGGGCACGGACATGTGCCGCGGCCGAGTCGCCCAGCGCCGCCAGATCGTAACCGCCCTCGAGCGTCGAGACGAGGCGCCCGCCGCAGGCCTTGTCGGCCAGCTTGCGGAGCTCGTTCGTCACCCAGGCGAAATCCTCGGTCTCGAGCGACAGCTGGGCCAGAGGATCGCGGCGATGGCCATCAAAACCAGCGGAGATCATAACTAGATCGGGCGCGAAATCCCACATCGCCGGCAGAACCACCTCGCGAATGGCAGTGCGGAAATCCGCCGAACCGGCTCCCACGGAAAGCGGCGCGTTGACGATATTACCATGTGCGCCACGCTCGCTCCGGTCACCAGTGCCTGGATAGAGCGGCCATTGGTGGGTCGAGGCGTACAACAGATCGGGCTCGTCCCAGAACATAGCTTGGGTCCCGTTACCGTGATGCACATCGAAATCCATCACGACCACCCGCTCCGCCCCATGGGCGCGGCGCGCATGCTCGGCGCCGATGGCGACACTGTTGAACAAGCAGAATCCCATGGCCTGTGTCGGCTCCGCATGGTGACCCGGCGGCCGCATGGCACAGAAGGCGTTGTCGGCGACGCCCGTCATCACCGCATCGACCGCCTCGATCAGTGCGCCCGCGGCGCGCAGCGCCGCCTCGCCGGACTTAGGCGACATGATCGTATCCGCATCGACCCGGGCATAGCCGTTGTCCGGCACCAGGCCGAAAACACGATCCACGTGCTCCGCCGAGTGCATCAGCATCAACTGCTCGCGGGTGGCCTCCGACGGTTTATGGCGTTCGAGCGCATCGAATGCGCCGTCTGCAAGGACACCGGCGATGGTGAGCAGACGCGCGGGCGATTCTGGATGCCCCGAGGCGGGCTCGTGCTCAATGCACAACGGATGGAAGTAGAAACGGGTCGTCATTTGCCAGCTCCAGCCTGACGCGAAGCCGTGCATTCTAGCGTCCTCGCCACCGTTGCGACAGGGACACGATCCGAAGCCTAGAATGGAACGTCGAAAATATGACGCCCCACATAGCAATATCGGTGTTATCCAATTGACATATATTCCCGTTTCGGCGTGTTCTCCCATCCGAAAATACAACCGGCAGAGGTCGAGTCGACGGTGACCTCGGAGTGACTACGTGATGTACGATCGAACTGTTCAGCGCGCCCGTCTGATCGGCCCGGGGGTGCTTGTCGCCGCCGTTTTTGCAGCCGGGACGGCATTCGCGCAAACCCCGGAACTTTCGGGTCCCGCCAAGCCATTCGACACCAATGGCAACGGCGTGATCGAACGCAACGAGGCCCAAGGCCCGGCGGCGGTGAATTTCGATACGATTGACCTGAACAATAGCGGTAGCCTCGACGGTGATGAGTTGCGGCATTTCTTCGCCGGTGGCCCGCGGCCTGCATCCGCGCCCGCTGCGAGCAACGCAGATATCAGGCTGCCGGACGGCAAAACAGCCAGCGGTCCACCCCGGGCGCGGGTCGAACTCGATGCCGTGATCGAGGAGCAAATCGGACAAACGACGCCTGTCGTCGGGCGCATCGTCGCGCGACAGACCGGACCAGTGGCCGCACGCGTCAACGGCGCCGTCCTGAAGATGCAAGTTGATGTCGGCGACCGGGTCGACACCGGCGACGTACTGGTGATCATCGACCAAGAACGCATGCAGCTCGAACGCGACCGCTACGCGGCAATAGTCACCCAGCAGCGCGCAAACCTTGCAGCCGAGCGCGCAGGCCTAAAGCAGACTCAAAACGAGCTGAAGCGCCTAGAAGGCATCCGGAATTCCGTTGCCTTCTCCCAAGCCCGCTACGAAGATGCGGTCCAAGCTGTCGCATCCCAGACGGGCAATGTGGCCCAGACCCGCGCTCAGCTCGCCCAGGCCCGAGCGCAGCTGAAGCGGGCTGACCGCGACCTAGCGGACACCAGCGTGGTAGCCCCCTATCCCGGTATCGTCAGCGAAACCCAAACCGAGATCGGCGCCTACCTGTCAGTCGGAAATCCGGTCGCCACTATCATCAACGACAGGGACCTCGAGGTCGAAGCCGACGTACCCACATCGCGGATTGCCAGTCTCAACAACGGCGATGTCGTGAATATCCGCATCGCGGACGGTCAGGTTGTACCGGCGACGTTGCGCGCGGTGGTCCCGACCGAGAACCCGCGTACCCGCACCCGACCGGTGCGCTTCACTCCTGAATTCGACGGCATCGTGCTTCCGCTCGCTAACAATCAGAGCGTGACAGTGTTGCTGCCGGTCGGCGGCTCACGTAATGCGGTGACGGTCTCAAAGGACGCGATTACCCAAAGAAATGGCCAGAATATGGTCTTTGTCTCGAACAATGGTCGCGCCCAGCCCCGAGCGGTCACGACGGGTGAGGCGACCGGTAGCCGGCTCGTAGTTCTCTCGGGCCTAAGGGCCGGTGACCTCGTGGTGGTACGCGGCAACGAGCGACTGCGGCCCGGACAGCGGCTTGTCGACGTCGATGCCTCTCCGACGAACGACCGCGGCGGAGGTTAAATCGCATGAACCTGATCACGGCGTCGATTCACCGGCCGATCGCTGTCATCGCGGTCGTAATCATGGTGGTCATGTTTGGCTGGGTCGCGCTGCAACGCATCCAGATCCAGCTGGCTCCCGATGTGCGTCAGCCCGTCATCATAGTGAATACTTTCTGGCCCGGCGCCTCGCCGCTCGAGGTCGAGCGCGAGATCGTAAACCGCCAGGAAGAGGTCCTCAAGGGGACCGAGGGTGTTCGGAAGATTGAGTCGCGCGCGCGTACCGGACGCTCAGATATAACGCTCGAGTTTGAACCAAGTCAGAATATGAATCGGGCGCTGCTGCTAGTGGCCAATCGCCTCGACAGGGTGACCGGCTACCCCGAAGAGGCCGACGAGCCGACCCTGCGCACCTCAGGTACCGATGACAACCCTATCGCCTGGTTCGTTCTGCGGCGCCAAGCAGGCAATAACCGCGACCTGCTGACCTATGGCGATTTCCTCGAGGATATCGTTCAGGAGCGCATCGAGCGCATTCCCGGGATCTCGGGCGTCAACATATTTGGCGAGACAGAGCGCGAGATGCGGATCATCATAGATCCCGAGCGACTGGCAAAGTTTCGCCTCACCGTGAGCGACATCGTCGAGCGTTTACGCGCCGAGAACGCCTCGATCTCAGGTGGCGTTGTGGAGGAAGGCAAGCGCGCCTACGTGGTGCGCACCGAGGGCGACCTCACGACCCCGGATCAGGTCCTCGACGTGGTTTTGCGCTCGGATGCCGAGCGCGAAGATGGCCGCATCGGTCGAATCACGCTGCGTAACATAGCGCAGGTCAAGCTGGGCTACAAAGAAGCACAGGCCCTGCCACACCGTTTCGACGAGCGCGCCATGGCGTTCAACATGACCCGCGAACAGGGCGCTAACGTGCTAACCGTCATGGACGAAGTGCATCGCGTGGTCAGCGGGCTGGCAGACGGCCCGCTCAACCGGGTCGGCCTCATCGTCGAGAACGTGTTTGACGAAACACTGTACGTGAACTCGGCGATCTCCCTCGTTCAGCAAAACATCTTAGTCGGCGGCATCCTGGCTGCGCTTATCCTAATGCTGTTCCTGCGCTCCTGGCGCCCGACCCTAGTGGTGACACTTGCCATTCCGGTCTCGGTGATCGGCTCGTTTGTCGCGATGGCGGCGCTCGGCCGTTCCCTGAATGTTATCAGCCTCGCTGGGATCGCCTTCGCAGTCGGCATGGTCGTCGATGCGGCGATCGTCGTGCTAGAGAACATCTTCAGGCTGCGACAAGAAGGGCATTCGCGCGCAGAGGCGGCGCGCCTCGGCACCTCCCAAGTTTGGCCTGCCGTGCTGGTCTCCTCGCTGACCACCGTGATGGTGTTCATCCCGATACTAGTGATGGAACTAGAGGCGGGACAGCTGTTCCGAGATATTGCCGTTGCCATTTCCGTCGCCGTGATGCTGTCGCTGCTGGTCTCGGTGACGGTGATCCCCGCGCTTGCAAACCGGCTGCTCGTCACCAGCCAAGCCGAGGGCGCAACCCGGGTGCGCATTCCGGTGGTCGATGACTTTGCACAGCACTTCGTGAGCTTCTGGCAGAATTTCGCCCGCATGGTGGTCAGCTCCAAGCTGCGCGCAATCATTGTAGTTGGTGCGATTACGCTCGCCTCGGGTGTTTTCACTATGGCCTTCGCGCCGAAGCTCGACTACCTGCCCACCGGCAACCGCAATTTTGTGTTCGGCTTCGTGAATGTGCCGCCGGGATACAATCTCGACACGGTTAACGAGATCACCGAGAAGATTGCAAACCGTACCCGCAGCCTCTGGGCATCAGAAACCGGCCCGGAATCCGAACCAGGAGAACCGCCCAAGTTCCAACGCTTCATCCGGGTCCCCTTTCCCGGCAGCGCGTTCATCGGCGGTACGTCGGTCGACCCGAGCCGCGCCGCAGAGCTGATTCCCGTACTGCAGAATGCGGGCGGGCAGGACCCGGGGGTCCTGACATTTCCGAGTCAGCCCTCGTTGTTCGGCCGTTCTCTGGGCAGTGGGCGCAACATCGACGTCGATATCCGCGGCACGGAACTTGACCAGATTTATCAGGTCGCGTTCGATGTTTTCATCAGACTCGCACACCTCTTCCCGCGCAGCGCGGGAAATCAGGTTCGGCCCATTCCAAGCTTGACCCTGTCGGCCCCTGAAGTCCGGGTCGAGCCCAATCGCCTTGCGCTCGCTGACAACGGCTTGTCCGCCCATGCGCTCGGTCAGGCTGTCGACGCGTTTAACGACGGGCTGAGGGTCGACGAGGTCACCGTCGACGGTAAACGAATCGACCTGACCCTGACCGGGCCGCGCAACGTGATCGACCAGACGCAGGGCATTGGTTCACTGCCGGTCGTGACCCGGGATGGGCGGATCGTTCCGGTCGAGGGGCTTGCTAAAGTGACAATTACGTCCGGGCCAACCGAGGTGCGCCGCGCTGACCGGACCCGCACGGTTCGGCTTCAGGTGCGCCCGAACGTGGAAATGCCCCTGCAGGAAGCCTTCGAACGGATCCAAGAAGAGGTGGTCCAGCCTATGGAAGCGGTGGGCCTACCCAATGGTGTTAGTATCCGCCTGACCGGTACCGCGGACAAGCTAATAAAGACTTGGAACGAGCTGGTGATCGACCTGCTTCTCGCGATAGTAATCGTCTACCTTGTGATGGTGGTTCTGTTCGAGAGCTTCGTTTATCCGATGATCATTATGCTGACCGTCCCTGTGGCGGCCGCGGGCGGTATTGCGGGACTTGCGATCCTTAATATCGGGGTGCAGCAGCCCCTCGACATGCTGACGATGCTCGGCTTCGTGATCCTTACCGGAATCGTGGTGAACAATGCGATCCTGCTTGTCCACCAGACGCTCTATCACATCCGCGAAGATGAGATGAGCGCCGACGACGCGATCATGCGAGCGACCGAGAACCGAATCCGACCCATCTTCATGTCGACCCTCACGTCAGTCTTCGGGATGCTACCTCTGGTGGTTTTCCCAGGGGCCGGCTCGGAGCTCTATCGCGGGCTGGGGTCCGTGGTCCTAGGAGGCCTGTCTCTCTCGGCCGTGCTGACCCTCGCCATCGTCCCGCCGATGATGTCAATCACCGTCGGCTGGCGCGAGCGAGCAAGCGCAGAGTCACCAGCTTCCCTCAGTGGCTGACCCGGCGAAGTAGCGTGCCTTCGCTCGCCTTTGCTGCCAAGCGGATCATTCCCGTCAACTCTACCGAGCCCCGAAAGCTAGATCACAGCAGATATCGTGCTACTCGGCCTTCAGTGCGCTCAACACATTCGGGGCCGCGCCGGTCAGCATTCGCACATCGGAAGTCGGTGTGACTAGGTCGAAACCGTCGGATATCATCTGCGCCGAATAGTCGGTTCGGGTGGCGTGGATACCAGCGCGGATGCCCGCCGCATGGGCCGTCTCACGAATTTGCGCGATCAGATCCGCCACAGGACCGTCGAAATTATCATGCTTGGGCGGATACCCGTGAGAAAAAGCCAGGTCGGTTGGCCCGATATAGATGGCGTTCAGGCCCGGTGTCCTTGCGATTTCTGCCAGATTCGCGACTCCCTCGCGGGTCTCTATCATGGCAAAGGTCAGGATTTCCTCATTCGCGTGATCGAGATAGTCCGCGCCACCATAGATCACACCGCGGTATGCGCCGTTAGAGCGGTAGCCGTCGGGCGGATAGCGGCAGGCTCCGACGAAACGCTCGGCATCCTCGGGCGTGTTGATCATCGGGCAAATGATCCCATAGGCCCCGGCGTCGAGCACCCGCATGATCGCAGAGGGCTCGTTCCAGGGAACCCGAACTATCGGCACCGCGTTCCCCGCCGCCATGGCCTGCATCATCCGGATCGCTTCAGGCACGTCGACGGGGCCGTGCTGCAAATCAATGGTCAGCCCGTCCCATCCCTGGTGCGACATGATCTCCGCCACATAGGGGCTCGGCACGGACAACCATCCATTCACCGCTGCCCGACCGGTCGCCCAGATTTCACGAATTTGATTCTTGCGCATCGTTCGCTCGCACCATCCTATTTCGTTCCCACCAGTCTGACATGCTGCGTGAAGCCGCACCACAGACACCTTCGGTCAGGCGGTACGCAGTGCTTCGATCTCCGTACACACCAAAACGGCCAGCAAACCGACAACGGCAAATAATTGCCGGTAGAGGAATATCCGACCGCACTAATAACAATCCTAAATGAGTTCAGCCCCCATCCCGGTAAAGGGCGTGAACAGGGCGGTTCCGGTCGTAAACTGGACGAAGCTTCAGACACCGAGAACGATGGCGTCCGCATCGTACCTAACCAGACGCAGCTTGCAGACTGCGAAGGTCAGCAGAACCTAGGCAGGACCATCCGAGGAAAGGGCGCTCAAATCAGGCCCGCACCTTGTCGGAGAGCTAGCAGATGACGGGGTCGGTGACGCGGTCCCACAGCCGGGCCGCAAGAATAATCAGCCGCGTATCACCCATCGATGTGCTCCCGAGCGACGAATAGACACGCCGCACAAACATGAACATCCCGATCGCTAGCAGCGAGGTCGGCCCGAAGACGATTAGAGTGGTGAATCTCAAGCGGTCCGAGGCTTGTTCTGATTGCGCCGTCGTATCATCCTGCGCTGATATACATTCGCGTTACGAGACAGAACCCGATTCCCCAACTTCCGTCACCTCATTAGAATCTAGATATACACGCTGGGATGGCGCGAGGCTGTAACGTAAATGTCAACGTCGGGCTACCGCCAGCGGAAGGCGAGCCGTACGGCTGATCGGTCAACAATTCATGCGCACGGAAAACGAGACAAGTCAGAAGCCGAAATGACCGATCGCCCCGTATATGCCGAGACCCTGGAAGCGCTGGAGGCTCGCGTCCACCACGAGCTTTCGCTCTTGGATCATCCGAAAACGAACTGGGTACCACCACGCCGACACGCTTCCGGTAAGCATGTCTACGACGTGCTCGTCGTGGGCGGCGGGCAGAGCGGCCTGGGCACGCTGGCCATGCTCCGCCGCGAAAAGGTCGGGAATATCCTCGGCGTCGACCGCAATCCTGCAGGCCGCGAAGGCCCGTGGGTCACCTATGCCCGAATGCACCAGCTCCGCACTAACAAAGACATTACGGGACCCGCGCTCGGCATCCCGTCTCTAACACCGCGCGCCTGGTTCACCGCGCGGTATAGCGATAGCGCCTGGAACGCGCTGGTTCGTATACCGCGCCTCGACTGGCAGGAGTATCTCAACTGGTACCGCAAGGTCCTCGATCTACCAGTCCGGAACGATACCGAGGTGGGGCCGCTCACGCCCGACCAACCCGATGACCCGGACAGCCTGATCCGGGTTCCGCTCATCGCCACCGGACCAGACGGACGCACCGAAACCGTCTTGGCCCGCGAGGTCGTGCTGGCGAACGGCCTCGAGGGATGCGGCGTCTGGCATATCCCGAAAATCCTAACGGACAATCTCCCAAGCGACCGCTTTGCCCAGGCGAACACCGAAATCGACCTTGCGACGCTCCGCGACAAGCGGGTGATCGTGATTGGGGCCAACGCCGGCGGCTTCGACGCTGCGGCCGCCGTGCTCGAAGCGGGCGCACGATCGGCGGATCTGCTTGTACGGCGCGACGAGATACCCAAGGTCAATGCTCATAAGCCCATAGACAGCGTCGCGTGGCTCAAGCATTTCGAGGACCTCGACGACGCCTCGCGTTGGCGGCTGATGGTGCATGTCATGCGCAACAACCAACCCCCGCCCCAAGACACGTTCGACCGCGCGAACAATCTGCCGGGCTTTCGGATGCGCGAGGGTGCGGGCTTGGCCACGGCAAGCATGGACGGAGAAGACATTCTAATCGAAACGACAGTGGGCGACGTTCTGCGGGCGGATTTCGTTATCGCGGCAACGGGCTTCAAAAACGATTTCAGCCTGCGCATTGAGACCTCGGCCATCGCCGACGAGATCGCCCTGTGGCGTGATCGCTACACGCCGCCGGCAGGGGAGGACTGGGCGCCGATGGGGACGTACCCCTATCTCGACCGATCGTTCGCCTTCACCGAAAAGACCCCCGACAACGCGCCCTGGCTGCGCCATATTCACTGCTTCTCGCTTGGTACGAAGCCAAGCCTCGGCCTGTCGGCCGCCTCGGCGACAGCCATGCGCTACGGCGTGCCCAGGCTGGTACAGGCGTTGACCCGGCAGCTGTTCATGGACGACGCGGCGCATCACGCGAACGCGCTATTGAGACATGACGAGGAAGACTTGGTCATTACGCCACCGACGGAAACGCCGGGCAACTAGCTGCCGGGAACCTCGCTGGGAGTTTGAGCGAAGGCCTCTTTCAGCAGGCATTCGAGCTGCCCCGACCCGTCCGGCTTGAGCCAATAGAGCTTGAGGGTCGAGGCCAACTATTTCTCGAAATACAGCGGATGCAGCGGCTGCCAGCCTGGCTCCGTGATAGGGACCGGTATCAGGTTGGAAAACCGGTCGCTGCGTATGCCGGGATCATACACAGCGCGCATGCCACCGGTCAGCATCAACATGATCGCCTACATCTCCCGAACCCAACTGATTATCAACATGGTCAACCGCCTCCGGTTTGCCCGTGTTAGCTCGCGCGTTCCAGCAAGGTCGCAATTCCCTGACCCACGCCGATGCACATGGTACAAAGCGCATACTTGGCGTCCCGCGCCCGCAGCTCATAGGCGGCGGTCGACGCCAGGCGCGCGCCACTGGCACCCAGCGGATGGCCCAGCGCGATTGCGCCACCATTGGGGTTCACATGCTCCGCGTCGTCGGCAACGCCGAGGTTGCGTGTCACCGCCAGCGCCTGGGCGGCGAAGGCCTCGTTCAGTTCGATCACGTCGATGTCGCTAATCTTAAGGCAAAGGCGATCCAGCAGCTTGCGGGTGGCCGGGGCCGGACCGAAGCCCATGATGCGCGGTGCCACGCCCGCCGTCGCGGTACCCACGATTCGCGCCAGGGGTGTTAGGCTATATTTCTCGATTGCCGTCTCCGACGCGATGACCATGGCGCAGGCGCCATCATTGACGCCCGAAGCATTGCCGGCAGTCACGCTGCCGTCCTCGCGAAAGGGCGTGGGTAATTTCGCTAGCGTATCTAGATCGGTGTCAGGACGTGGATGCTCGTCGGTGTCAACGATTACCGGGTCGCCGCGCCGCTGCCTGACCGAGACCGGGACGATCTCCTTGGCTAGGCGGCCACTCTCCTGCGCCGCCCTTGTGCGAGCCTGAGACCGGTACGCGAACGCGTCCTGATCCGCTCGCGAGATCTGGAATTCCTCGGCGACGTTTTCCGCCGTCTCGGGCATAGAATCGACGCCATATTCGGACTTCATCTTCGGATTGACAAAACGCCAGCCGATGGTCGTGTCCTCGACCTGGTTTGATCGCGAGAAGGCGCTGGTCGCCTTGGGCATGACGAAGGGAGCGCGCGACATACTCTCGACGCCACCGGCGACAACGAGATCCGCCTCACCCGTCCGGATCGCCCGCGCCGCAGCCGTTAGCGCCTCCAGCCCCGAGCCGCAAAGCCGGTTCACCGTGGCGCCCGGCACCTCGGGCGAATAACCGGCCAGCAACAGCGCCATCCGGGCGACGTTGCGGTTGTCCTCGCCCGCCTGGTTGACATTGCCGTAATAGACTTCGTCGACCTTGCCCCAGTCGACGCCGGGGTTGCGTTCCATCAGGGCGGTCATCGGAATGGCACCCAGATCATCGGTCCGTATGCTCGATAGCGAACCGCCATAGCGTCCGAAAGGGGTGCGCACGGCATCGCAGATAAAGGCTTCGGGCATTGTCTTTCTCCTGTCCCTCAGGTGATTTGCGTTCAGCCGGCCGGGCGGCGGCCGTGATAGGCATTGTCCAGCAGCTCACGAATGCTTTCGCGCGTGACCGGACGCGGATTGTAGTAGGGATTCTCGACGGCAATATCGGCGGCACGGTCGAGATCCGCTTCGGTCATGCCGAGGTCGCGCAGTGCCAGCTTGGCGCCGATAAACTCCGCGAGATCATATAGCGCACCGGCCGGGTTATCGGTCTCGAGCGCTCGCGATAGACGCTCCTTCGCATCCGGCGCCGCGCCGATGTTGTAGGCGGTCGCGTGAGGAATCATGATGGTATGTGTGTCCGCGTGGGGCAGGTTGAAGCTGCCGCCCAGCGTGTGACAGAGCTTGTGATGGAGCGCCATCCCGACCGTCCCCAGAGACGCCCCCGCCAGATAGGCGCCGTAGAGCGCGTCGGTGCGAGCACCGATATTCTCGGGCTCGCGCACCACGAGTGGTAACGCACGAGCCAATGCACGCACTCCCTCCTCAGCCATCATCGAGACAATCGGATTGGCGGTCTCGGAATACATCGCCTCGATGCAATGGGCGATCGCGTTCATGCCGCTGGGCGCGGCAATATGCGCCGGTAGAGTGCCGGTCAGAGCCGGGTCGTAGACCACGGTCGTCGGCAACACCTTTTTGTCGCGCCCGGTTTTCTTGATTCCAGCTTCGGTAAGGCCCCAGATCGGCGTCATCTCCGAGCCGGCATATGTCGTCGGAACCGCGATGATCGGTAGCCCGAATTCCAGCGCGATTGCCTTGCCAAGCCCGATGGTTGAGCCGCCCCCGACAGCAACGCATGCATCCGCGCCGAGCCGCTGCGCCTCTTCCCTAGCAGCCTGGGCCACCTCGACGGGGACATGCATCTCGGCCTTGTCGTAGATGCCGGCAGATCGGTCACCCAGCCGCCGGGCAACATCCTCCGCCTGTACGCGCTGCTGGGGCGTGGACAGGACTAGCGCCTTGTCGAGGCCGAGGCGAGCCACCTCGTCGGCCAACCGTTCGAGGCTACCGAGCCCGAACACCACGCGGCTCGGCAGGGCTTCGTAGACGAACTCGTGCATCAGATTTCCCCCCTACCGATATCGGCGAAACTATTGCACAGGTGATCGAATGCATACAGTCCGGCGCACGCTTGACCACCGCCTCGGGTTCGCGATACGAACCCCGCCGCATCGTATCGAGTAGATGCCAAGCCGGACCTCGCCTGCGCCGCACATCTAAGAGAGTGTGATTACGCCGGAGCCGATCCGGAACATATGTCGGAACCGTTACTAAGCTTTCCCGAGCAATTCATATTGCTTCCCTCGCCGGCGTGCTGGCCTTCGCGGTAGCAGACCCCGGCACGGTGCGGCGACAAGGTTCAAGTAGGCCCCTTTGGGCCCTCGGGACCCGCAATACGCCAGCGCATAGCTGTAGCGATCAGATCGTGACTCCCAGCAACGCCGGCTTTGTACTAGGTTTTTGCTAAACTGCACGCCGGTGCGGATGCATCAATCAACACGAGGACCGAGGGGACCCCATGAAGACTAAGAATTTTACGCACGAGGAGATGGAAGCGCGGGTCGCGCGCTTTAAGTCCCTCAAGCCCCAGAGCAACAGCTACGACGCCGAGGTCGGCATCCCGCAAGCGGTCTACGAAATGATGACCGCACGGACGCTCTATCTGCTGATGTCGCCGGAGAATCAGGGGGGCCCAATGGCACAGCATCCCGCCGTTACCACCGAGGACAAGATGAGCGTGATCATCGCCGAATGCCCGCCGGGCGACGGCCCCTTGCTGCACGCGCACCAGTTTACCCGCGAGACGTTCTTCTGTTTAAACGGCCGGTTCAAGATTCAGTGGGGCGACGAGGGCGAGAACGAGCTTTTGCTCGACCCGCTCGATATGATCGCCGTCCCCCCGGGGGTAGTGCGCCGGTTCGAGAATGTGAGCGACGAGACGGCGCGCCTGCTAGTTTGGATCAATGGCGACTCAGAGGAGGCCTTCAACGATATCGACCACCCGCAGATTGAGGCCGACCGCCTCGCCGAGACGTTCGGCGACGAGACACTGGAGAAGCTGCGCGGCATCGGCGTCAGCTTTGAGGCGGGCGTCGAGGACGGGCGCGACGCGGCGGAGTGATGATCGCCGGCTATTGAAACAAGAAAGAGCGCCCGCGATGAGCCCTTTCTGATTTTGAGGACTACCCGCCGCTCAGCTTTCGACCCCGTCCCGGGCCACGACGGGCTCGTCGGGAACCCCGCTCGGATTTTCCTTCCAGAAGGCCTCGTTGCAGTCTAGCGTCGCAAACGGCATGACCATCGCCGGATTGAACGGCACAGGTTCCAGACCCGCGGCGATTTTCTGCGGCCATTCGGGGTCCGCCAGTGCGCCCTTGGCGATGGCGACGAAGTCACCCTCCTCCTCGGCGATCGCGCGGTCGGCAAGCTCCGGATCGTGCAGCTTGCCATTGGCGAACACGGGCAATCCGGTGTGGCGCCGCGCCAAGCCCGACAGGGAACGGTCCGTGCCAAACACATGGTCGAGACCTAGATGAGCGCTGCAGTCGAAGAAATCGATGCCCGTCGCCGCAATAGCCGGGAACACCACCTTCGCGTCATCATCGCCGTCGGGCCATACATAGGTCAGATCGTTAACCTTGGTCTGTGAGATGCGCACGCCGACCGGCACATTGGGTGCCGCGTCGCGCACCGACTGCATCACCTCGCAATGAAACTTCACCCGCTTCTCGATCGGCCCGCCATACTCGTCTTCACGCAGATTGGTGTGTACCGTCAGAAACTGGTCGAGCAGGTAACCGTTTGCACCATGAACCTCGACGCCGTCGAAGCCAATTTCTACCGCGCGGCGCGCGGCATGCCCGAAATCTTCAACCACCTGCGCCATCTCGTCTCGCGTGATCTCGCGCGGCGTCTGAAAGCCGGTGCCGGCGCCGCGGTAGCGCGGAATCTGTTCACCCCTCGGCGTCACGGCCGACGCCGAGATCGAACCCTCGACCCAGTTGTTGCCCTGGTTGATGGCGCCGCCATGGAAGATCTGCATAAAGATCGGCGCACCCTCGGCATGCACAGCATCGATCACCTTGCGCCAGCTTTCCGCCTGCTCGTTGGTAGCGATACCCGGCTGGAACGTGTAGCCCTGACTGTATCTGAGATCAATATAGGCGGCCTCGGTTATAACCATGCCCCAGCCACCGCGTGCGAAGCGCGCGTAATACTCGGCCATCTGTTCAGTGGCGAGGCCGTCCTCGGTCGCACTCGTGCGAGTCATGGGCGAGACGATGCAGCGGTTCGCCATTTTCACGCTCCGGAGTTCTCCCTGCGCAAAAATATGCGGGTATATCTCGACCCCCGGTCCAGTCAACGTCATCTCGGCACTCCCCTCGTTACGCTAGTCATTGGTGTAACTTCATCCGGAACGTGGCTCGACCAGACCTACTTCTCGATCGGCACACCGACCAAGCTACCCCATTCGGTCCACGATCCGTCATAGCTGCGCACGCACTCATAGCCGAGCAGCTCCGTCATGGTAAAATAGGCTAGGGTCGCCCGGTGGCTCAGCCGGCAGTACGAAATCACGTCCTTGTCGGGGGTGGCGCCGCGATATGCCAGCAACGCCCGCAATTCGTCCTCGTCCCGGAAGGTCATGTCGCCGTTCAGAAACTCGTCGAAGAATAGATGCTTCGCGCCCGGGATTCGACCCGCCCGTTCCGCCCCCACGTCGGGCGCGCCGATCATGTTGACGCGCTCGCCGTTATACTCCTCGGGAGAACGGTGATCGAGCAGCACCATTTTACCCTCTGCCGCGAAATCGTCGAGATGATCAATGATTTCGGTGAAGCGCACGCGCATATGATCGTTGCGCTCCGTACCGGCCATGTAGCTGGCAGGTATGGCCTTGGGCAATTCGGTCGTCGTCGGCCGGCCTTCCTTCTCCCAGAGCACCCGCGCGCCGTTCAGCAGGCGCACATCCGGATGGCCCAGATAAGTGAACACCCACCAGCCATAGGTTCCGAACTGCACGGGGTCGCCGTAGCAGACGACGGTCGTGTCGTTAGAAATGCCGAGCGCACTGCAGCGCTCAGCAAATAGTTCCGGCGAGGGGAAGTCTCGGATCGCATCATCCCACAGGAAATCCTTCCAGAAGAACCCGTGGGCGCCCGGAATGTGCCACGCATCATAGGATTCTGTGCCGTCCCAGTTGAACTCCAAGACCGCCACATTGGGATCGTCGAGATGTTCCTCGAGCCACGCGCCGTCCACCAGCCTGTCCGTTGCCATTTCTCGCTCTCCGCCCGTTTTTCGCAATGTTAGGATGCGCGATGTAACAGTGCCAGTCGGCGAAAATCAATCGTGCGGCGATAAGACGAACGGGAAAAGCGTCATGACGATCCAGCGTATTGGAATTGTAAGTACAGGCGACATGGGCCATCAGGTGGGGCGCACCCTTCGGGAAGCTGGGTTCCGAGTTGTGACATCACTCGACGGACGCAGCGAGCGCTCGCGACGCCTAGCCAAACAGGCCGGAATCGAGGATTCAGGCGAACTCGCTGCACTGATAAGGCAGGTCGATCTACTACTGTCCATCATGCCGCCCGCCGCCGCCGCCGGCTTCGCGTCGGATGTCGCCACGCTGATGAACGCAACGGGCGTCCATCCTTTGTTCGTCGACTGCAACGCGATCGCACCCGCGACAAGCCGCGAAATCGCCAACGTCATCACCGCCACAGGTGCCGAGTATCTCGATGCCGGGATCATCGGCATGCCGCCGGCTCGGAAAAACCCGCCGCGAGTCTATATCAGCGGCGATCGGCCGGAGCGCCTGCAAATCCTCGAACGGCCCGACATGATTGTGCGGACGCTCGCCGGCGGCATTGGCGCCGCATCCGCGATCAAGATGTGCTACGCGGCACTCAACAAGGGCGGAATGACCCTCGAGGCGCTGGTGTTGATCGGCGCCGCGCAGCTCGGCCTGTCAGCGGAGCTGCACCGGGAACTGGTAGATGCCCAGCCCCATTTGCTAGCCAGCATGGAAAGACGGGTCCCGTGGTTGGCGGCAGATGCGGGACGCTGGTCGGGAGAGATGCTGGAGATCGCCAGGACATTCGCCGATGTCGGGCTCACACCACGTATGCATGAGGGTGCAGCAAATGTGTTCGATCTGCTGGCGAACTGTTCCCTAGCGTCGGAAACGCGCGAGACCGCCGACCGGTCACGGAGTCTCGCAGCGGCGATAGAAATCTTCGCGGCTAGCCTTTCCGGGCACGGCCGCGACGCGGCGGGCTAGCCGCCTTCGGCCCGCCGGACCGACCCCCCCCCGAACGCCCGCCGCCGGTGCGCCCCTTACTCTGACGCTCGGCACCACCACCACGGCTCATCTTGCGAAGCTTCTTGAGAAGCGCATTCAATTCACGCCGCTCAAAGCGCAGCTCCTCTTCGGCTTTGGCCTCGCCACGCACCGCGCGAATTTCTTGGTCGAGCTGATTGATGACGTTCTCGATTGCACGCATCACCTCGTTCATCTGGCTGCGGTCGCGCACTCGCAAGACCACTTCCTGATTCATCATCAGATCCGAGAAGGCGACGGCGTCACTATCGCCCAGACGGGCGAGCGTGCGATCGATCTCGGTCCAGGCCCCGTGCCAGTCGCCATACACCGAGGGCGCTTTTTTGTTTCCGCGTGCCCGCGCGACGATCTCGAGCTGGACCATGATGCGAACGAACTGCCAGACGATGATCCGAAGTTCCTTGGAGGCGCCGGCCGTCTCCGCACTTGGTTTGTTCATTGGGGTACTTCCTCGCGCAGCCGGCCGCGTTCGGGACCGCAGTCGGCACAGCAGCAATCCTTGATATTGCGGCGCGGGCGCCGAACATAGTGATAGGCCTGCGCACAGCCAGTGCAGCGCCAGGTGATCTTGGCGTTGGCCTCGCGCGACAGATAGGAAATACGGTGCCGCACGTTCGGCACCTCGCCGAGTAGCAGCATCATATCGCGCCAGCACGCGTCGTGACGGCACGGTCGTTCGTGGAAAAGATCGGCAAGGACATGGGCGCATTCATGCAGAAAGGTCGCGTCACGGTCCTCCTCACGTCCGCTCTCCAGCAGCCTTTCATTCAGGACGATCCGGCGCTCCGTCGTATACGCCGCGCCCGCCAGCGTGCGCGCGCGCCGGCTGACGACCACGACGCAGTTGAGCATCTCGCGGAATGCCTGCCCCTTGTCCGCGGCACGCGACAGGCGCGCGGCGAGTCCCCAGCGCTCGGCGAGCTCGCGCACCGTACCGATCTGGCGGAGACCATTCATGCGCGCATTCACGCTCGCCTCAAGGGCGGCATTAGCACAAGCGTTAGCGGGCAATGGAGATGACCCTCCCGGCATGTTCGGGACGCGGCAGATTATCATGGCGCAACGCCAACGCGTCGAGACGGGCGACGATCGCGCCGGGCATGGCCACGGAACGCCGTGCGGTCATGTCTACATGCAGGCTGATCAGCTCGTTCGTTGATGCGAGATAGCCCTCCTCGGCGTGATACATGAAATGTATGTAGTGGAGCAGCTTGGCATCATAGGCGAGCAGCTGGGTCTCGAACCGCATTGGCGCGCCCGCCATCAACTCGCGATCGTAAGTGATGTGGCCTTCCAGTGTGAAGGTGGAGGCGTTATTCGCCTTCAGGTATGCCTCACCCAGCCCCACGAAATCGAAGAACGCGTCAGTCGCATGATCAAAGGCCAGCATATAGTAGGCTAGGTTCATGTGGCCGTTATAGTCGATCCACTCGGGCTGCACGCTCTCCTGATGCAACGCGAGCGGCGCCGGCATCCCGGCAATATCATCAAGGGTCGGATCGTTCATGCGCGGAGCATAATGGGTGTGACCTGCGTCGCAAAACCCCGGCCATAGGGAGTAAACTGGGAGCCCATCGCTTTAATCGATGCGGAAACAGTCGTCTGTGAAGGACGTGAAAAGCGGTGGTCAAAGACCGTGGACCCCGAAGCCTTGAATATCAGGACCTGCGCCACCGCCGATCACCCCATGCATAAATTCAATCGTCTCTGTCTCGTTCCGATCATTCTCCAGAACTATTGCAAAGGTTATTCAAGGAATCATAAAACGCATTTTTGTTGTTTTCGAGGCCTGCCGAAGCATTTCATATGTTGAGGTCGGCAGAAGATCCGGCTCGGCGCAACAGTCAGCAACCCGATAGATACGCCCCATTGGCCATTATCAGGAAATTCCCATGAACAGGATTGATCTCGGTGGCCGCAATGCTATCGTCACGGGCGCGGCGCAGGGAATCGGGCTTGCCATCGCCGAGCGTCTGAAAAAGGAGGGCGCGGAGGTCTGGCTCTGGGATATAGACCCGGACTCCCTTTCCGCGACGGTAGACCGGCTCGCAGGGATCCGGCTGTGCGTGGACGTGGCTGATCCAGATGCGGTTGAAGCCGCCGCCGCTGAGGTCATGGCCAAGAGCGGCAGGATCGACATTCTCGTCAACAATGCAGGCATTTCCGGAGCCAATGCCCCTGTCCACGAATATCCGGTCGACGAGTGGCGAAGGGTCGTCAACATCGACCTAAACGGCACCTTCTACTGCTGTCGTGCCGTGGTCCCGCACATGCTCGCCGCGGGCTCGGGGCGGATCGTCAATATCGCCTCGGTCGCCGGCAAAGAAGGCAACCCCAACGCCGCGGCCTATAGCGCCGCGAAGGCAGGCGTCATCGCTCTCACCAAGTCGCTCGGCAAGGAACTCGCGGGGCACGATATCGCCGTCAACGCGATCACGCCGGCCGCGGCACGCACGGCACTTTTCGACCAGATGACCGAGGAGCATGTGGACTACATGTTGTCGAAGATTCCACGCGGCCGCTTCGTCACCGTCGAAGAGATCGCCGGCATGACGGCGTGGCTCGCCTCGCCCGAGAACTCTTTCTCCACGGGAGCCGTATTCGATATGTCGGGTGGGCGCGCGACCTATTAGCGCGCGGCACTAACCGCCGTAGCGGCCGATATAGGCGGCGAACGACTGGAGATGCGCTGCCACGAACTTGCGCGAATCCTCGTCCACCAGTCGGCCCTCATCCGTGTCCATGCGCTGCCCGGCGAGGCCAACGAAGACCTCGGGCTTGCTCATGACCATCGCGTCGAGGAACACCAGAACCTGACGCAGGTGATACTGCACCCGCGCGCCGCCCAGTGGGCCTGGTGACGCAGTCTGGATCGCGACCGGCTTGCCCGCGAAGGGCTGATCCGGCAGCCGCGAGATCCAGTCGAGGGCATTCTTCAGAGCGCCCGGCACCGAGAAGTTGTACTCCGGCGTAACGATCATGACACCGTCGGCCGCGGCCACGGCATCGGCCAGCGCCGTGATCGACGTGGGAACGCCGTCTGCGGCCAGCAAATCGCCGTTGAACAAGGGAATGTCACCGATACTCGGAGATTCCGTAATCTCCATCCCCGATGGCGCAAGATCCTGCAGGCTGTTCATCAGCATGCGGTTGAGCGACCCGACGCGCAGGCTGCCGCAAATGGCGGTGATATTGAGTTCTTTGCTCACATTCGACTCCAGTCTTGAGGGGCGTTCGACACCCGGAATTCAGGCGCGCGATTGTGATGAACCGGGCACGTCCAGCGCAACCGCTAATTCCACCGGGCGTGCGCAGAATGAACACCGCGAAGCGGTTGCTATCCCGCCAGCATCTCCGCCGATATCTTTTCAGCCATCATGATGGTCGGCAGGTTGGTATTGCCGCGCGGCAAAGACGGCATGAGAGACGCGTCAACGACGCGCAGCCCGTCGATCCCGTGAACGCAGCCTTGCGCGTCGGTCACCGCCGCCGGATCGTCGGGCCGGCCCATCCGGCAGGTACCTGCCGGATGGAACACGCCCGCGATGCTTTTGCCGACCACTTGATTGAGGGCAGCGGGGTCGTTCGCCAGCGCGGCGATATCGACACCCGGCTCGGACAGGCTGGCCAGCACCGGCTTACCCAATGCGGGCAGCGTGTCGAACAGGCCAGCCAGCATGCGTGCCCGCATGCTGTTGAAGGCGGTGATGTCGTTCAGTGAGCGCATCTTGTTGGGCCGCGAGACCGGGTAGGCGCAGCGCCAGAGAGGGCGCACCTCGGGCGATAGCAGGATTTCAATCGCCCGTTGTACGCCGCTATTGAGCCGTGCCCGGTCTCGCGGATCGTCGAGATAGTTGAACTCGATCCGGGCTGCGAGATTCGCGCGGTCGCGCGCCAGTGTTACGTCACCGCTCGAAGCAGGCTTGAGTAACGTCGGCACCAGCGCCCCGACCCGCCGCCCTAGGACGTGCCAGCCGATCTTGCTCGAGATCGACAGGCTCATGTCCAGCGGACCGCAACCGTCCACGCCAGACGAGAATCGCTCGGTCGCCGTCGAATGGGACTTCATGGCAGCGGGCTGGGCGGCGTCCCGGCGCAGCTGGGCCACCAGATAGACCACCGCGTGATTCTGCAGGTTCGCGCCCACACCCGGCCGGTCGATCACCACCGGCACCTCCACCTCTTGCAACGCCGCTGCGGGCCCGATGCCGGCCCGCAGCAGGATCGCGGGCGACTGCAGCGCACCGGCACAGACGATGACTTCCTGAGCATGAAACTCCTGCACAGTCTCATCGATTCGCGCCGTTACCCCGGTCACCCGAGGCCCTTCGGTCACAAGGCCCTCCACATAGGCGTCGGTCACGACGGTCAAATTCTCCCGCGCGCGCACCCCGGCACTGAGATAACAGATTGCGGTCGAGGCCCGCTTGTCGGGAAACCGGCTTAGCGGCAAGGCGCCCACGCCCTCACGAAATTCGCCGTTAAGGTCGTGGATCGGCGCGACCTGACGGTTGCGGCTCCATGTGTCGACGCCTTTGACGAAGGGCGGCCATTCGTCGCGCGACACCCGGCGAATTGGCAGCGGACCGTCCTTGCCGTGCAGCGGATCGCCGACTTCGCTGTCGACATCGGTCTCGAGCCGCCGAAAATGTGGCAGCACGGCCTTCCAGCCCCAGCCCACGGCGCCAAGCGAAGCCCACTCGTCATAGTCGTCGGGCGTGCCGCGCAGTGCGACCATACCGTTGATCGACGATGTCCCACCCATTATTCGCCCTTGTCGGAACGGCCCAGCCGGGGAATTGTGGTGGCGCCGCGTATGGCCGCGCAGCGACCGCCAAGCGTAGGCAGGGTTGAAATAGGACATGGGGTAGGTGTCGAGCACGTCGGCGGGTTCGGCCCCCGGCGGCGTGTCCTGACCGGCCTCCAGCAGTAGAACCCGGTTCGATGATCGCTCTGACAGCCGTCCGGCCATGACACATCCCGCCGAACCACCACCAACAACGATGTAATCGAAACTAGTTCCCATTACGCAATCCCCTCCCGCAAACGCATATCCAACATGCTTCATAAAAGGAAGCGGGTCCGTTTGAACCCCGCTTCCGCGGGACTAGTATGGATCACGCGCGATGCAGCGAGAATGACAGTTTGGGGGACAGTCATGCAAAACAAGATCACCGGGTCATCGGCCTTCCTAGCGCTGCTGCGCGACGAGGGTGTGACGCACCTGTTCGGCAACCCTGGCACAACCGAGCTGCCAATCATGGACGCCATGCCAGACTACACCGACGAAATGACGTATGTGCTAGGACTCCAAGAATCGCTCGTCGTCGCCATGGCCGACGGCTACACGCGCGCGTCAGGACGGCTAGCTGCGTGTAACGTCCATGTGGCGCCCGGTCTCGGCAACGCCATGGGTGCGCTCTACAACGCGCGCTTCACCAACACGCCGATGATCATCACCGCGGGCCAGCAGGAGACCGGACACGGCCTAACCGAGCCCCTGCTCTACGACCCGCTGGTCCCGATCGCCACGCCGGTGGTGAAGTGGGCGACCGAGGTGACCCGGCTGGAAGACCTGCCCCGCATCATACGCCGCGCTGGCAAGGTCGCGATGACCGCGCCGACGGGACCGGTATTCATCTCGCTGCCCGGCGACGTGCTGAACGACCGCAAGGGCATCGACCTAGGGTCGCGCACCCGCGTGGACACCGCCATGCGCCCGACCGACGCCGCGCTGGAGGCGCTCGCAGACCGGCTTCTCGCGGCGAAGAATCCGGCAATACTCGCTGGCAACGAGGTGGTCACCTCCAACGCGCTCGCTGAGGTCGGGCGCTTCGCCGAGGTGCTAGGCGCACCCGCGTTCCAGCAGACGACAGCCTACGGCTCCTTCTTTCCCTCCGAACATCCGGCCTTCATGGGGGCGCTGTCACGCAACCAGAGGGAGGTGCGGGGTATCCTCGAAGACTACGACCTGCTGGTCGTCGTCGGTGCCGACGTCCTGCGTATGTCGGTTATGAGCGAGATCGAGCCCCTGCCCGACGGCATGCCCATCGTTCAGATAGGCCTGTTCGACTGGGAGATGGGCAAAAATTATCCCGCCGACACGGCCGTGCGCGGCGACGTGCGCGAGACCCTCCGGGTCCTGAACCCGGTGATCAAGGCGCGGACGCACCATGCGGAGACCGCGCGCGCACGGATCGCCGCGGTGGCCAAAAGCAACTGGTCGGCGAAGCGCGCGCGCCGCGCCATCGAGCTGGCGGCAGACGCCGACGAGACCCCGATCCGGTCGGACTGGCTGATGCTGACCATCGCCGACGCGCTACCGAACGACGCGATCACGGTCAACGAGGGCCTCACCACAACATGGAACCTGCTCCAGTTCCTGCCGATGCGCGAGCGTTACGACTTCCACTCGTTTGCAAGTGGCGGCATCGGCTGGGCCCTGCCGGCCGCCGTCGGCGCACAAATCGCCCAGCCCGACCGACCGGTCGTGGCGCTGGTTGGAGACGGCTCGGCGATGTACTCGATCCAAGCGCTGTGGACCGCGGCACACCTTAAGGTGCCGGTCACCTACGTGATTCTCAACAACCAGGGCTACCGGATCATCAAGCAGCGGTTAAAGGCATTCCATGGCAACGAGACCTATATCGGCATGGACTTTGAGGAACCGCTGATCGACTTCGTCGGGATGGCGCAGTCCATGGGCGTCGCCGCCAAGCGGGTGAGCGAACCCAACGCGGTGCGCGCGGCACTTGAGACCGCCATGGCCAATCCCGGGCCAAACCTGATCGATATCTCCGTGGAGCGCGGCGTCTAACCATGGACGGCGCGCCGGCGAAACCGGCATCCGTCCTCGCGCCCTTCGCCGTTCGGAGCTTCCGCTTCCAGTGGCCGGCGGACCTCGCAACCTCCTGGTCGTTCGAGATGGAGACGCTCATTCTCGGCTGGTACGTGCTGGTCGCGACGGACTCGGTGTTGCTGCTGACCCTGTTCGCCGCGCTCCAGTATGTCGGCACCCTCGTCGCGCCGATGTTCGGCGTTGCCGGCGACCGCAAGGGCGCACGCGCCGTCCTCAGTGCCATGCGCGCCTTCTACATGGTGCAGGCGGCGGTCCTTACCGGCTTTGTCTATTTCGATGCGCTGAGTCCGTTCCCGGTGTTCGTAATCGGCGCGATGATGGGAATCGTGCGGCCGTCGGACATCGCCATCCGATATTCACTCGTCGGCGAGACGATCCCGTCAAAGCAGCTCGTAGGGGCCATGGGCGTCTCGCGTACAACGACGGACTCGGCTAGGGTCGCGGGCGCTCTGGCCGGCGCCGGTATCGTTGCGACCCTCGGCATGACGCCCGCCTACACCGCCGTCACCCTGCTCTATGCGGTCTCCGCGCTGTTGACGCTCGGGACCGCACGGCGGCCTAGAAATAGTGATGCCGATGCGCTGGCGCACGGCATCTCACCCAAACATCCGTCTCCGCTGCGCGACATGTCGGATTCCTTTGCTTATGTCTGGCGCACGCCGCACCTGCTGGCCGCCATGACCCTTGCCCTGCTGGTCAACTTCTGCGCCTTCCCGCTGATGGGCGGCGTACTGCCCTATGTGGCGCGCGAGGTGTATGGCACCGGTCAGGCGGGCTTGGGCTACCTCGCCGCGAGCTTCGCCTTCGGCGCACTGCTAGGCTCGCTCGGACTGTCCGCTTGGCGCCGTAGCATCCGCCCAGGGCGGATGATGATCGTCTATACTTTTGGCTGGTACGCCCTGCTACTGATTTTTGCTTGGGTCGACGTGCTAGCGGTCGGCATCGTCGTGCTGATCCTCGCCGGCCTGTGCCAGACGCTCGCGCTGGTGCCACTGTCGATCATGCTGCTGCGCAGCTCCGACCCGCAGATGCGCTCGCGCATCCTCGGGCTACGCATGCTCGCGATCTACGGCCTGCCCATGGGCCTGCTCGCCTCAGGCCCGCTGATCGAAGCCTTCGGATACGCAATGACAGCAACCGGCTACGGCATCTTCGGCGTCATCGCGACCGCCCTCATCGCCTGGCGCTGGTACGCGGACGTCTGGCGCCCCGACGCGGCGGCGAACCGGGAGTGATTTATTTCTCAACTTTCAGGGGCTCAGCGTCGAAACGCCCATTCGCGGTCGAAACCCGCGGAAAATTTGGTATCCCGTAGGGGAGTCGAACCCCTGTTTCCGGCGTGAGAGGCCAGCGTCCTAGGCCACTAGACGAACGGGACACAGTGGCGTTTAAAAATCTGGACGGACGAGATAGCCGAACCGGCGCGCCATTTCAAGCCACGGTTGCGCGCGTCGATCCTCCGCGGCTCTCAGTCTACGTCCGCGAGATGCCCGCGAACCGCCGCGACGAAGCCGTCCACGTCAGCTTCCGTGACGCTCCAGGGCACGACGAGCCGGACCGAGCCCTCGTCGCCCGCCCGGTAGAATCCAAACCCATCAGCCTCGAGCGCATCGAGCACCGGGAGCGGTAGTTGCGCGAAGACGATGTTGGCCTCGGGCTCACGAACCAAGGCCACGCCGTCGGTTGCGGCAAGCCCCGCGGCCAGCCGCGCGGCGCCGGCGTTAGCGGCCCGGGCAGCTCGTAGCCAGGCGTCGCCCGACAGATACCCGTCGAGCTGAGCCGAGACGAAGCGCATCTTCGACAACAGGTGCCCGCCGCGCTTGCGCCGTTCCCCGAAGGCGGCCGCCAGCTCTTCGCGGAAGAAGACCACCGCCTCGGCCGCCATCGCGCCACCCTTCGTGGCTCCGAAAGACAGCACGTCCACCCCGCGCCGCCAGGTCGCGTCCGCGGCGCTCACATCGAGCGCCGCCAGTGCGTTACCGAACCGCGCACCATCCATGTGCAGTACCAGCCCGTTTTCCTTCGCGATCGCCGCGATCGCCTCCAAATGGTCGGCGGCATAGACCGTGCCGGCCTCACTTGCCTGCGTAACGGTCACCGCAGCGGGCGGCATGTTGTGCACACCGTGGGGCCGGGCCACCGCGATAGCCGCCGCGAGTGCCACCGGGTCGATGCGCCCGTCCGGCCCGTCGACGAGTGTCAGCTTCGCGCCGCCGGTATAGAATTCCGGTGCACCGCACTCGTCCGTGGTGGCGTGGCTCAGCGCGTGACAAAAGACCGTCCCGAAGGGCGGACAGACCGCTGACAGGGCGAGCGCATTGGCGGCCGTGCCGGTCGCGACGGGAAAGGCCCACAGGTCAGACTCGAAGAGACCGCGAAGCCGCGCGGTGACACGTTCGGTCCACGGGTCGTTGCCGTAGGGCATGGCGTCCGCCTGTGCCGCGTCCGTGACGGCCGCGATCACCTCGGGCAGGGCACCGGCCACATTGTCCGACGCGAAGTTCGCGGGCGGGCGCGCGTTCACGGGCGAATTTCGGCCTGCACCCGGCCGCTGGACAGCTGGATCACGAAGACCCGCCGGCAGTCGAGCAAGTTCGGCGGCCCGCCGGTGATGATGGTTAGCCGCCCCGCGTTGGTACTGGCGGCCTCGATTAGGCACTCCGGCGACACCAGACCCAGCGATAGCGGGTCGGGCGCCACTTGGGTATTCTCGCCCCCTGCGGTCGTGTCCGCACCGCGCGGACCGTCGAATGCCGTCCAGATGACGGCGCTGAGGACGACCAGAATAAGAACGCCTAGGACGATGACAATTGTGCGTAGAATCTTGATGGCCAATGGACCCTCCGAATTGCGAAGTGCAGTCTAGGGACGTGACACAAAAAGACAACGATACCCAGCGGCGGGTGACCGTCGATGCGGCCCGGGCCGGGGCGCGGCTCGACCAGGTGCTCGCCGAGGCTCTCGACGGCATGTCGCGCTCGCGCCTGAAGCAGCTGATCGAGGGCGGGCATGTGCGCCGGGCGGGCGAGGTGATCGGCTCGCCCGCGGCGAAGGTCGCCGCCGGCGAGGCCTATGAGGTGACGATCCCCGCACCGGTGGACGCTGCCCCGGTCGGCCAAGCGATACCGCTCGACATCCTGTACGAGGACGACGAGCTGATCGTCATCGACAAACCCGCGGGTCTGGTCGTCCATCCCGCACCCGGCAATTCCGACCGCACCCTAGTCAACGCCCTGATCGCACATTGCGGTGACAGCCTAGCCGGTATCGGAGGCGAGAAGCGGCCGGGCATCGTACACCGGCTCGACAAGGAGACAAGCGGGGTGATGGTCGCGGCCAAGACCGCCGCCACTCACGCCAACTTGGTCGCGCAATTCTCGGCGCGCAGCGTCGACCGGGCCTATCACGCGATCGTTTGGGGTATGCCCGAGCCCGGGGCCGGTGAGATCGAGGGAGCGATCGGGCGTCACCCGAAGAACCGCAAGAAAATGGCTGTCCGCGAGAACGGCGGGAAGTACGCCCTGACCCGCTACAAGACTTTGTCAGTGTATGGCGGCGGCCTCGCGTCGTTCATCGAATGCCGGCTCGCCACAGGGCGTACCCACCAGATCCGAGTACATCTGAGCCACCGGGGCCACCCGCTCCTCGGTGACCCAAAATATGGCCGCACCTCGGCGCGCCGAGAGGCCGTTTCCCGCCTCGATCCAGACACAAAAGCGCGGCTTGGCGCCTTTTCCCGTCAGGCCCTACATGCCCACCGGCTCGGATTCACCCACCCGAAAACTTGTCAACATATTGATTTTACAACGACATTACCCAGCAGCATGGGCGAGCTTAAGAAAATATTAGAAGCCCTCTAAGACATTGCGGATCGGCATGAAAACACCATATTTAAGTGGCAAGCTGACATAACTGGAGCGTTCAGCGCAGTCCGTCCGCGCCCGCGAATTGTGGGAGAAACATAAATGGCATCGCCACAGCTTCCGTCGCTTACGCCCGAGGGCAACCTTTCGCGATATCTGCAGGAAATCCGCAAGTTCCCCATGCTCGAGGCCGAACAGGAGTTTATGGCGGCCAAGCGCTGGGTCGAACATGACGATGTGGACGCCGCCCATCAGCTTGTGACCAGTCATCTGCGGCTCGTGGCCAAGATCGCCATGGGCTACCGCGGCTACGGGCTGCCGGTCGCCGAGCTGATTTCCGAGGGCAATGTGGGCCTGATGCAGGCGGTCAAGAAGTTCGATCCCGATCGGGGCTTCCGCCTGTCGACCTATGCGATGTGGTGGATCCGCGCCGCCATTCAGGAATACATCCTGCATTCTTGGAGCCTAGTCAAAATGGGTACGACAGCGGCCCAGAAGAAATTGTTCTTCAACCTGCGCCGCATGAAGGGCCAGCTCAAGGCCCTCGACGAGGGCGACCTGCCGCCCGAACAGGTCGAGCATATCGCTAAGGAGCTTAGCGTCACCGAGAACGACGTGGTGATGATGAACCGCCGCCTCGCCGGTCCCGATGGCTCGCTCAACGCGCCGCTGCGCAAGGATGGCGACGGCGACGGCGAGTGGATGGACTGGCTCGTCGACGAATCCGAATCCCAAGAAGCGGAGCTGGTCGAACAGGACGAACTCGAAAAGCGCCGTAGCCTGCTGGAGGAAGCAATGGAAGGCCTGAACGAGCGTGAGCGCTACATCCTGACCGAGCGCCGGCTGCGCGAGAATCCCGTCACCCTTGAGGATCTGTCGCAGGAATACGACATTAGCCGCGAACGAGTGCGCCAGATCGAGATGCGCGCGTTCGAGAAACTTCAGAAGGCGATGAAGAACCTGACAATCGATCGGCAGGTCGCCGCGCCGCAGTAAGGCTGCTGCCGGACAATCGGATCAGGCGCCGCGGGGCGGCAGCGGGTTCACAGCCACCCAGAACCCCGGCTTCGTCAAGTGTCAACGTGGCGCCACTCATTCAATCCACGCATCACTTCGCGGGCGATCAAGATCACCGCGAATCCAGCACTTTAGATAGGATGAAGGCAAAAGAGGGCTAACACGCCTCAATCGGCGAAGGGATCACGAACGAGGATCGTGTCCTGACGTTCGGGGCTTGTCGACAGAAGTGCCACAGGCGCTTCGATAAGCTCCTCGATGCGCCGCACATACTTGATCGCCGTGGCTGGAAGATCCGCCCAGCTGCGCGCCCCCTGGGTGCTCGTCTGCCAGCCTTCCATGGTCTCGTAGACCGGGGTGACACTGGCCTGCGCGCGCACGCCGGCGGGAAAGCGCGACACTTCAATGCCATCGACTGTATAGCCGACACACACCTTGAGTTCCTCCATACCATCCAGAACGTCGAGCTTGGTCAGCGCGATGCCGTTGATACCGCCGACCCTAACCGCCTGGCGCACCGTCACCGAATCGAACCAGCCGCAGCGGCGTCGACGGCCGGTTACCGTCCCGAACTCGTGGCCGCGTTCACCCAGGAGGGCGCCGATCTCGTTCTCCTGTTCCGTGGGAAACGGACCGCTGCCGACTCGCGTCGTATAGGCCTTGGTGATCCCGAGTACATAGCCGATCGTGGCCGGCGAGACACCGGAACCGGCGGCCGCCTGGCCCGCCACGGTGTTCGAAGACGTCACGAATGGGTAGGTGCCATGATCGATATCGAGCATCGCACCCTGTGCACCCTCAAACAGGATTCGCTTGCCCGCCTTGCGTGCATCGTCGAGAAGATCCCAGACCGGCGCAGCGAACGACAGCAACCGGTCGGCGATCTCCTCAATCCGCCCCATCAACTCAGCCTTGTCCACCGTCTCGGCGCCCAGTCCCCGCAAAAGGGCATTGTGATGAAACAGCAGATGATCGACGCGCGCGTCGAGAGTTTCGCGGTGTGCCAGATCGCAGACCCGGATGGCGCGGCGTCCCACCTTGTCCTCGTAGGCAGGCCCGATGCCGCGTCCCGTCGTGCCGATCTTGTCTGCGCCGCGGGCCTGCTCAATCGCCTGATCGAGATGAGGATGCACGGGCAGGATCAGACTGGCATTGTCGGCTAACTTGAGCGTCTCCGGCGAGACGTCGACACCCATCTCGATGACATGGTCGATCTCGCCGAGCAGCGCCCACGGATCGACGACTACACCGTTCCCGATGATGCCGATCTTTCCCGGGCGCACCACGCCCGATGGCAACAGGCTGAGCTTATAGACCTTGCCATCGATAACCAGCGTGTGGCCGGCATTGTGGCCACCCTGGAAGCGCACCACCACATCGGCGCGCTCCGACAGCCAGTCGACGATCTTGCCTTTGCCCTCATCACCCCACTGGGATCCCACAACCGTTACATTCGCCATCGATCCATTCCATCAAGTGTCATCGCCAACTTCCGCAGGCGCGCCATCGATGAGGAGATGGCTACATTCCGCACGGCGCGCACACTCCGCCGAATCCTCATCCGCCGATATCGCCGCGACCGTGATCCAGCCCGCCTCGCGGAACGCTGCACCTTCGCGAAACGCCGTGCCGTATGGCAGATAGAGCCGATCTCCCCGATCCGGCGTCGGTAAAGCGCGGAGGATAGAATCCATGTAGAGAGTGACCCCCGTAGCGGCCTCTCCGGCGCCGGTTATATATCGTCCCCCGCGACCCAGTTCACCACGCACACCCTCGGCGAACAGGGTGAAACTCACACCCGTATGATACTCGAATCCGCGATACTCCACTGGGTCAAGGGTTAATGGCAGGTCGGGCACCGCCGCGCGCAGGCCAGCCACCACGGTGGACAGGCGCTCAACCTCGGCGCGAGCATCCGGTGGCAATTGGATCTCGTTCAGTTCTCTGATGACTTTGTCGGCCGGGCCGACGGCCTCGATCAACGCACACAAGGCCTTGGCGGCATCGGAGAATGCGACTCCCTGACAGCGCAGAATATCGCCTGTTGAGTCCCCATCCTTTCGGTCGAGCGCGGCCCTGAGATCCTGTGCCGTCGTCGCATCGAGATCGAGTTGCGCTAGGATATTGGTGACCAACGCCGGCGAATTCAGGTCTACGGTCGGCCGCGACACCCCTGCGGCTGCGAGCGCTTCGGCGGCCAGCGAGACCACCTCAACGTCCGCCACAACACCCGCCGCGCCGATCAGCTCGAGCCCGACTTGCGCAAACTGCCGCTCGGGACGCAGTTGGTTTCCGCGTACACGAAGGATTTCTCCCGCATAAGACAGGCGCAGCGGACGAACCTCATCCGCAAGGCGCGCCTCGGCGATGCGCGCGACCTGCAGGGTGATATCGGCACGCACAGCCATCATGCGCTGGCTGACCGGGTCCATGACCCGAAACATCTGGCCGGCGAGGCTGCCACCGCCATTGGTGCCGTTGCCGACAAGCGTGGATTCGAACTCCACCAACGGGGGTTTGACCTGCTCGTATCCGCTCGCCCGGAAAACATTCATGATTCCGGATATGACGGCCATCTCCTGTGCTGCGTGCGGCGGCAGGGTGTCGTGAAGTCCAGCGGGCAAAAGCGCCCCGTTATCAAATGAATCGCTCATATCGGCGCGGGGTTTAAACGGTTTGACAGGCGTCGGCAATGGTACGCCTAGCACACAGAGTCGGGAATCGGAGAACCCGGCCGATACGATCGTGCCGTCAGCAAGGCCGTGAAACGCGCAGACAAAACCGCCGGCATAGAGAATGGCGGGGTGCACCGCCGAGAAGATCTGCTGCTGATGAGAAACCGCGTCAAACTCGCACAGACGCAGCGTACCGCCAACATAAAGCCGTCCAAAACCGCATCAAAAGTTTAGGGCCTTTGCCTGAACCACGTTCGGCAGGGCAGCCACAGCAGCCAGAACGTCGGCAGGCACCTCATGATCGACCTCAACCAGCGCGATGGCGTCATCGCCCGACGCCGTACGGCCGAGCTGGAAGGTTGCAATGTTCAGTCCGGCATCTCCGAGAACCGTCCCCAGATGGCCGATTAGCCCCGGCTTGTCCTCGTTGTTGACGTACAGCATATGATGCCCGAGCTCTGCCTCCATCGGCACACCCTTTACGTCCACGACCCGCGGCCGGTCGCCGCCGAAGAGGGTACCGGCAACCGAACGTGTGTTATTCTCGGTGACCACCGTCAGGCGCACTAGAGTCTGGTAGTCACCCTCGCGCGCGGTCCTCACCTCCGACACGTCGATCCCTCGGTCCTGCGCCATGACCGGCGCGTTGACCATGTTTACACTGTCGAGCACCGGCGAGAGTAGACCCTTCAATGCCGCCGCGCTGAGCGGCTTGGTGTTCAATTCTGCCGCATGTCCCTCATATTCGATGGTCACACTTTTGACGCTGGATTCCACGAGCTGACCGGCGAAACTGCCAAGCAGTTCGGCGAGCTTCATGTAGGGGGTTAGGCGCGGCGCATCCTCGGCCGAGACCGACGGCATGTTCAGCGCATTCACGACCGCTCCGGTCAGCAGATAGTCCGACATCTGCTCGGCGATCTGGATCGCCACATTCACTTGTGCCTCGGTCGTGCTTGCACCCAGATGCGGCGTGCAGACTAGATTCTCAAGCCCGAACAGTGCGTTCTCCCTAGCCGGTTCTTCCTCAAATACGTCCAGCGCCGCGCCGGCGACATGGGCGGATTCGAGCGCGGCCTTTAAGTCCGACTCGACGACAAGCCCGCCACGTGCGCAATTCACAATGCGAACTCCCGGCTTCGTCTTCGCCAGTGCCACCGCGTCGATAATGCCGCGGGTCTGATCGGTGAGCGGCGTATGCAAAGTGATGAAGTCGGCGCGCCGCAACAGCGTGTCCAGATCCCCCTTTTCCACGCCCAGCTCCCGCGCACGCTCCTCGCTGAGAAACGGATCGAAGGCCACGACCTTCATCTTCAGCCCCAGGGCGCGTTCGGCAACTATCGATCCGATATTGCCGCAACCGATCAGGCCAAGGGTCTTTGCCGTGAGCTCCACGCCCATGAAGCGTGACTTCTCCCACTTGCCTTCTTGGGTCGAGATATTCGCCTCGGGAATCTGCCGGGCCAGCGCCATCATCATCGCGATCGCATGTTCGGCGGTAGTGATCGCGTTACCGAAGGGCGTGTTCATCACGACGATGCCGCGCGCGGTGGCCGCATCTCGGTCGATATTGTCAACCCCGATACCGGCGCGGCCAATCACCTTCATGTTGCTAGCTGCGTCAAGGACCTTCGCGTTAGCCTTGGTGGCCGAGCGGATCGCGAGACCGTCATAGTCGCCGATTATGGCGATCAGTTCGTCTTCGGACAGACCGGTCGTCACGTCGACCTCAATCCCGCGATCGGCGAAAATCTCGGCTGCGCGGTCACTCATCTTGTCGGAAATCAGTACTTTGGGCATGGGATCATCCTTCCGCGTTTCTGCGGGTCTCGGAAATATTTGGAATGGTCGCCACCGGTCACGCGACCGCGATGGCACGCGCGGCCTTAACGGTTTCATAGGCCCAGTCGAGCCAAGGCATGAGGGCCTCTAGGTCGGCCTGCTCGACGGTCGCGCCGGCCCAGATTCGCAGCCCCGGGGGTGCGTCGCGATAGGCGCCGATGTCGAACGCGATTCCCTCGTCGTCGAGCCGCGACGCCACTGCCTTGGCGATAGCGGCCTGTTCATCGGCGGGAAGCGCGGCGAACCAGGAATCCGTCACCTTCAGGCATACACTCGTAGTAGATCGTAGCTTAGGGTCATCAGCGAGAAATGCCGCCCAGTCCGATCCCGCCACCCAAGCCTCGATCACGCCGAAGTTGGCATTCGACCGTGCGATCAGTGCATCGATGCCGCCGATCTCGCGCGACCATTCAAGCGCGTCGAGATGATCCTCCACGCAAAGCATCGATGGTGTGTTGATCGTGCTACCCTTGAAGATGTCTTCGTTGAGCTTGCCCCCCTTAGTCAGGCGGAAGATCTTGGGCATCGGCCAGGGCGGTGCATAACTCTCGAGGCGTTCGACTGCCCGCGGACTGAGCACTAGCATACCGTGCTGCGCCTCACCGCCCAGCACTTTCTGCCAGGACCAAGTGACGATATCGAGCTTGTCCCAAGGCAGATCCATGGCGAAGGCGGCGGATGTTGCATCACACAGGGTGAGGCCTGCGCGGTTGTCGGGAATCCAGTCGCCGTTTGGGACGCGCACGCCCGAGGTCGTCCCGTTCCACGTAAAGATCACATCCCGCGTGAAATCGACCGCTGCCAAGTCCGGCAATGCGCCGTAATCAGCTTCGAGCACACGAACATTGTCGAGTTTCAGCTGCTGGACCACATCCGTCGCCCAGCCTTGGCCGAAGCTCTCCCAAGCGAGAATATCGATGGTACGCGCACCGAGAACCGACCACATGGCCATCTCGAACGCACCCGTATCGGAGGCCGGCACGATTCCGATACGGTAGTCGGCCGGTATACCGAGGATCGCGCGGCTGTCCTCGATGACACGCTGGAGCTTGGTCTTGGGACCCTTGGCGCGATGCGATCGGCCAATGCTGGCGTCGCCGAGGGCTTCTAGCGACCAACCGGGTCGCTTAGCGCAGGGGCCGGATGAAAAGAGGGGTGAAGCCGGACGGATGCCCGGCTTAGTCGTTGCTTGCGTCATGTACGCGCTCCTTACAGAACGCCGCACCTCGTTGGGGAGGTGTGGCCCGCGGGAGAAATTAGGGGTATTTGGCGTGGGGTCAAGCGCCTCATTGTCGCAGCTCCCTCGATCTTCAAATAAGGCTGCAATACCAAGGTGCAAAGAGACTAAAGACCAGCCATAAGATGATTAGCAACGGGGTACCACGCGCACGAATTCGACGAATCGATAATTGCCGGACGCATCAAGAGCAGATTCGTCTAATTACTAACCGGCGAGGCGGACGAACAGTTCGCGGCTAAGATCAGCCACATGCCCAGCTGGCTGAGGTCCAATCTTGCGATACTGCTGATCATCTTGTTACACGCGGCCGCGCGTCAGAAGCGCCACCAGTTGAGCATGCCGGCAGCTAGTCCGCATTCCCGCCAGCGCGGCTGCGCACGAATATAGTAGCCTCGAATGTCAGCACCAGACCGGATTCGGTCTCGACCGAAAATCCGAGCGTAACGACCCCGCGCCCGGGATCGGAGCGCGTGAGCCGCGCCTCCAGAATTTCGACGCGGGTCGAAAGCGTCTCGCCTGGGCGCACGGGCGCCGTCCAGCGAATCTTGTCCATGCCCGGCCCACCCAGGCCAGTGCCATCCACCGCACCGGTGCTGATGAACTGACCCGTCGCGATCGCCACGGTCTGGAAACCGCTGGCGACATGCTCGCCGAACGCGGATTCCTTCGCGGCCTCAGGATCGGTATGGAACAGCTGCGGATCATGCAGTTCCGCGAACCAAATGATCTCGTCGGCGTTGAGAGTGACGGGCACCGTCTCGAACACTCTGCCGACCGTGTAGTCCTCGAGATAAAGCCCGCTCATGCCGCGTCCTCCGGCGGCCGGCGGCGCAGGAATGTCGTCGTGACATAGCGCGAGACCTCCTGTTCGCCGACGCGGGTCGCGAGACAGACGCGAATGATACCCCGGTCCGGTCGTGATTTCGACGCGCGCAGTTCGACCACCTCGGCGGTGGTGTGGAGCGTGTCACCCGGTCGCACCGGGGCCGACCAGCTGACTTCGTCCATACCCGGACCGCCGAGCCCGTTTTCCTTGAACAGGCCGAGCCGTACGAACTGAGCAAACGCCAACCCGATCGTCTGGTGTCCACTCGCGATCAGGCCGCCGTAGAAGCTGTCCTTCGCAGCGACGGGATCGGTGTGAAAGATCTGCGGGTCGTACTTCTCGGCAAACTCAATGATGGATTCTTCCGAGACCGTGACCGGCTCGGTCTCGAACACCTCGCCGAGGGTGTAATCATCCCAGTAGCGCGCTGTCATGGGGTCCTTCCCGAAAATTCAGGCGAGGACCCTACCGCGACGGATCGGTGGAATAAAGTGGGTCAGCGCCCGCCATTAGCTAAGGGCGCGTCTGTGCGTGCCGCCGCCCGGGCGAGGATCAGACGCTTCTGGTCGGGATGCTAGCGATTGCCGCGAATGGTAACGCAGTTGCGGATCATCCGGTGGCAGGGGATCAGCCAAGACACAGTGTTGCTGGCGAAGGCGCCAATCATGGCCATCTTCCACATACCTCTCATACATCCGCCCGGCGGCCCGTGCGATCAGCATCACACACGGGGTAGCTCGGTGCGAACGGACCTTGGCCCCACCTGATTCTTGCGGAAAACGGATTCAGGCTCAGACACGCTCGCGCTGGACCAGTACCACTCCAGCTAAGATGACCGCTGTGGCAGCAATCAAAGCAGGGGTCAGCGGCTCGCCGAGAATCACCGGGGCCAATCCTATGCCGATAACCGGCTGCAGCAGCTGTAACGCGCCGATCCGGGCCACGCCGCCATCCGCCAGAGCCTGGTTCCATAACAGATAGGCGAGAATTGTCGTACCCCATGCCAGCGAACAGATCGCGAGCCAGCCCTCCGCGTCAATCGCCGCCAGGCTCCGCATGCCCGAATGCAGGGTGACTAGGGGGAGCAGAAAGGCGGCCGCCACTAGCACAGACCACATGGTCACCGTCAGTGCGCCCAGTTCGGCGGTCAGCCGCGCACCCGCGACATAGCCCACGACGCCGAGGCCCATTCCGACGAAAACGAGTGCGTCGCCCTGCCAGGAGACGCCGGCGACCGCAAGGCCGAGGGCCTCCCAAATCAGCAGGAGCACACCGAGCGACCCGACCAGTACACCGATCCACCACGGCCAGCCCGGCAACCGGCGGTTCAGAACCGCCATGATTGCGCCCGCCATCACGGCACCCGCCGCGGTGCCGGCGGCCGCGTGCCCCGCGGTGGTAAACTGGACACCCCAGCTGAAAAAGACCGGGAACAGCACTAGGCCGCCCGTGCCGGACACGAACACCAGAATCAGCGCGTCCTTACGCAGCGGAATCCGGCATCCGGCTATCACGATAACGAAAGCCGCGATCGGTGCGGCGACAACGGCCCGCAGGGCACCCACGGTGATCCCGTCTGCTGTCAGGGTCGCGACTTTGGTGAAAACCGGGGTCACGCCGTAGATGAACACCGCGAGCAACGCAAAGGTGTAGAGCCGTGTATAGTTGATTTCGGACATCGGCCCTCGCCACGCTTTCAGCGGCGCTGCACGAGCCCAACACCGAAGAGTATGATTACCGTGGCCGTGACGAGCAGCGGCGTCAATGCTTCATCCAAGAAGATCGCCGCACCTGCAACGCCCACTACCGGCAGAGCGAACTGCCAGACGCTCATGCGACCGATGCCGCCGCGGGATAGGGCATAAATCCATGTGATGTACGCCACGATCGTTGACCCAGCCGAGAGATAGATGATGGCCGTCCAACCGAGCGGCTCGACCGCAGCCCAGGCCGCTGCATCCATGCGCCTAAGGACGAACGGCAACTGGATCAACGAGGCAATAACCACGCTCCACATAGTCACGCCGATCGCCCCGTAGCGCGGTGTCAGCCGGGCACCGATGACAAAGCTCGTGGCCGCCGAGAATCCACCCGCCGCAGCAAGTAGGTCGCCCTGCCAAGTCGCACCCGCGGAATCCAGCCCCACTGATTCGGTGATCAGGATCACGGCACCAACGAAGGCCACCGAAACGCCTATCCACCAGCGCGGCGGCGGTAGCTTACGGTTGACCAAGGCCTCAAGAAAGCCAACGAAGACGGGCGTCGCCGCCGTTACAACGGCAGCATGACCCGCCGATGTCAGTCCTACCCCTAGGGTGAACAGGACCGGGAACCCGATCACGCCACTCACCCCGAAGGCGAGCACGAGCCACTTGTCCTTGCCGCGCCAGGGCAGCGGACAACGCAGCGCGGCCAAGATCAGAACCGCCAGGGGTAGCGCTGCGACCGTGCGCAGCAGTGCCAGCGACAGTACATCGACGGATTCGACCCCGAACTTGGTGATTATCGGGGTCCCGCCCCAAGTGAAGACCGTGACAAGCGCCCCGGCGGTCGCGAGCGAGAAGAACCCGACGACGACGTGCGATGGATTCGAGGACTGTGCCATCGTTTCAGAGTGTGAGACGATCAGGGTCGAACGTTACCCCATGATCGAGCGGACCATGCCCGTGGCCGTAACCCGGCGCCGCTGCAATCGCCTGGCGAACATACGCCCGCGCGCGCGCCACGGCATCGACAAGCGTCATACCCTGCGCGATTCCCGCGGCGATCGACGACGCAAGCGTGCAGCCGGTCCCATGAGTGTGGCGCGTATCTATGCGTGTGTCAGCAAACCGGATCGTATCGTGCGGCGTGAAAAGTAGGTCGACCACGTCTGGGCCATCGATATGCCCGCCCTTCACCAGAACGGCACGCGCACCCATTTCGAGCAGCCGCTCGCCCGCACGGCGCTGTCCAGCTTCGTCGTCGACGGTGAGGCCAGTCAGCACGGCCGCCTCGGGCGCATTGGGTGTCAGAACCTCGGCGCGCGGTACAATCAAGCCGACCAATGCCGCGCTCGCGCCTTCGTCGAGCAGGAGTGCGCCACCCTTCGCGACCATGACAGGATCCGAGACCAAGGGCACGTCCGACGCCTTCACCGCCAGCGTCTCGGCCACCGTTTCAATGACCCCGACACTGTGAAGCATCCCGGTTTTCAGGCAGTCGACGCCTAGGTCGTCAAGCACCACGCGCATCTGCTGCCCGATGAATCCGGTATCGACGCCGAAGATGCCGTGTACGCCTTGGCTGTTCTGGGCCGTGAGCGCGGTCACCGCGGTCATTGCAAATCCACCGAGCGCGGTCACCGCCTTGATATCGGCTTGGATTCCAGCGCCGCCACCGGAATCGGAGCCCGCGACAATAAGTACCCGTCCATCCATGACGATGTCCGTCCCAGCGCTAGGCGGCCGACGCGTCGGCAATCGCAATAGCAATATCGTCGACCACCGAGGTTACGACCTGCTGGTCGAGGCCCTCGGCCATAACCCGGATTACCGGCTCGGTCCCCGACTGACGGATCAGCACCCGGCCATCAACGCCGAGCTTCTTCTCCGCCGCGGCCACCGCGGTCTTGACGCCCGCATGGTCCATGGCCGATGCGCCGTTCGCGGGCACGTTGCGCAGAAACTGCGGATAGGATTGGAATACATTCGCGAGCACGCTCATCGAGTCGCCGGCCTCTACCAGCGCCGCGAGGACCTGGAGCGCGGCGATCAATCCGTCGCCGGTGGTCGAATAATCGCTCAAGATGATGTGACCGGACTGCTCGCCGCCGAGATTGTATCCCCCCGCGCGCATCTGCTCGAGCACGTAGCGGTCACCGACCTTCGCACGCTCCATATCCAGCCCGATGCCCTGCAAATAGCGTTGGAAACCGAGGTTCGACATTACGGTCGCGACCACCCTATCGCCCTGCAACCGGCCCGCGGCCCGCCAAGACCGGGCAATCACTGCCATCACTTGGTCGCCATCGATGATCGTGCCATTCTCGTCACACAGGATCACCCTGTCCGCATCCCCATCGAGCGCGATCCCCAGATGCGCGCCATGAGCGACCACCTGCTCCTGTAGCATCTGGGTCTCCGTAGCGCCGCAATCGCGGTTGATGTTGGTGCCGTCGGGATTGATCGCCATCGGGATGACGTTGGCGCCCAGCTCATGAAAAACGCTCGGTGCCACTTTGTAAGCCGCCCCATTGGCGCAATCGACGACAACCTCCAGACCGTCGAGGCGCAGGCCCCGGGGAAAGGTGTGCTTGACGAATTCTATGTAGCGGCCGGGGGCGTCCTCGAGTCGCCGCGCGCGACCAAGATTCCCGGCATCCGCAAGATGGTCGAGCAGGCCGCTCTCGATCAACGCCTCGATCTCCTCCTCGACCGTATCGGACAGCTTGTAGCCGTCCGGGCCAAAAAGCTTGATACCATTGTCCTTGTAGGGATTGTGCGAAGCCGACAGCATCACGCCGAGGTCAGCGCGCAGTGTACGGGTCAGCATTGCCACGGCCGGAGTCGGCATCGGACCAACCAGCACTACGTCCATCCCCATAGCGGTGAACCCCGCCTGCATTGCAGGTTCCAGCATGTAGTTACTGAGCCGCGTATCCTTGCCGATGATGACCAGATGCCTGTGATCGCCCCGGGTGAACCGGTGCCCAGCGGCCATGGCGACGCGCAGCGCTGTCTCGGCGGTCATCGGCTCTTGATTGGCCTTTCCTCGGATGCCATCGGTGCCGAACAGCTTTCGTACCATCTTAAGTTCCCAGACGTGGTCACGTTCCAGACTTATAGCACCCTGCCCGCGACCGTTCGCAATGATCTCATGCGTTGCTCAAAGGGCGGCCCGCCAGATACCCAAGGCCTGCCGGGTCTCCGCGACGTCATGGACGCGAACGATCTGTGCCCCCCGCGAGACCGCCAGCAGGGCCGCTGCGATCGAGCCCGGCATCCGCGCCGCGGGATCATCCTCGCCCGTCATCGCACCGATGAAGCTCTTGCGCGATAATCCTACAGCAACCGAACAGCCGAGACCGTGAAACTGCGCCAAGCCCGCAAGCAGCGCAAGGTTGTGGTCTAAGGTCTTGCCGAAACCAAACCCGGGATCGACCGCAATCCGATCCGGGGCGATACCCGCCGTGCGGCAAGCATCAATCCGCGCCGCCAATGCATCATGAACCTCGCCCAGCACATCGTCGTAGCGCGGCCCGTCCTGCATGTCGGCGGGTTGCCCGCGCATATGCACCAGGATAACAGCAGCATCCGACGCGGCAACGACACGCATCGCATCCGGATCGTCGGCGAGCGCACTCACATCGTTGACGAGCGATACCCCGGCGTCTATCGCCGCACGCATAACCTCGGCACGCCGTGTGTCGATCGACACCGGGACGCCCTCAGCTACGAGCCCGGTGACAACCGGCATCACGCGGGCAAGCTCACGAGCGGGGTCCACTGGCGCCGCACCAGGGCGCGTCGACTCTCCGCCTACATCGATGATGTCGGAGCCAGCTGCAATCATCCGGCGCGCAAACACAATCGCATTTTCCGGCAGGGCATGCGCACCGCCATCGGAGAAGCTATCTGGCGTTACATTGCACACGCCCATGATCCGCGGGCGCGCGCCCGCCCCGCTGACCGGAAGTGCGGCGAAATTCGGGCGCGGCGCGGACACTCTGGCGATTAGCGCCGCGGGTCCGTCTTCGTCTTCCGATGCCGAGGCGGCCGCCCAGCACCGCAACGCCGCGGCGGGAAGGAGCGCACCCCCAGCCGCCTCCGACGGCGCGCCCGGACCCGACACCCGCGCATGCGTAAATGCCAACGGCCCCCCGGCCAGCGCCAGGGCGTTGCCGGCCTCACACAGTTCCACGGCCGCGGTGCCCGACACGAGCCCTACGGGGATAAGGCGGAGACGGCTCAGTACCATCGGAGAATCCAATAGGGGCTCTCACGTCGCCGCGAAAGCCCCCGGGTCTCGTGTCTCGATCGGCCCGCGTGTGAAATTGGCTTGGCCTTCGCGCGCGCCTAGCCCTGGGGCTGGGGCTCCGGCTCCATACCGCCGGTCGGCCGGTCCTTTTTGTTTGCCGTGCCGCTTGTCGGCACCGAGGAGCGAGAACTACCGGTCGAGTCTTCCTGGTCGTCCGGACGGTCGATGGGTTCGCCGCGCAGCAAGCTGTCGACCTCCTCCGCTGAGAGGGTTTCGTATTCGAGCAGGCCGTTCGAAATCGTATGCAGATCATCGATCCGCTGGGTTAGGATGCGGATCGCATCGGATTCCGCAGCGTCAATCAACGCCCGAATCTCGTCGTCAATCACCTTAGCTGTCGCGTCCGACACGTTCTTGTGCTGCGACACGGAATGGCCAAGGAAGACTTCTTCTTGATTATCCTCATAGCGCAATGGGCCGAGCTTCTCGCTGAAGCCATATTCGGTGATCATGCGGCGCGCCAAGCTGGTCGCCTCCTTAATGTCATTGCCTGCCCCGGTAGTGACACGTTCCTTACCAAAGATGATCTCCTCGGCCGCACGTCCACCGAACATCATAGCCAGCTTGGCCTTCAACTCGTAGATCGAATAGTTGTAGCGGTCGCGCTCGGGCAGCGACATGGTCACGCCGAGTGCGCGGCCACGTGGAATGATCGTAACCTTGTGGAGCGGATCGCAACCGTCCATCTCGAGCCCAACCAAGGCATGCCCGGCCTCGTGATAGGCGGTCAGCCGCTTCTCGTCCTCGGTCATCACCATAGAACGCCGCTCGGCACCCATCAGCACCTTGTCCTTGGCGTCCTCGAACTCGTCCATGGTCACCATGCGCCGGCCCTTGCGTGCAGCGATCAGCGCCGCCTCGTTGACTAAGTTCGCCAAATCGGCGCCGGAGAAGCCCGGCGTGCCGCGGGCGATGGTCTTGGCCTCCACGTCCGGCGCCAGCGGCACCTTACGCATGTGCACCTTTAGGATCTTCTCGCGACCGATGATGTCCGGGTTAGGCACGACGACTTGGCGGTCGAACCGACCCGGACGCAGCAGCGCCGGGTCGAGCACGTCCGGGCGATTGGTGGCCGCCACCAGGATCACGCCCTCGTTGGTCTCAAAACCGTCCATCTCGACCAAAAGCTGGTTCAGTGTCTGCTCTCGTTCATCATTGCCGCCACCTAGGCCGGCCCCGCGATGGCGGCCGACCGCGTCGAGTTCGTCAATGAAGATAATGCATGGGGCGTTCTTCTTGCCCTGCTCGAACATGTCGCGGACACGGCTCGCTCCGACGCCAACAAACATCTCGACGAAGTCGGACCCGGAAATCGTGAAGAAGGGAACATTCGCCTCGCCCGCAATCGCGCGCGCGAGCAGCGTCTTGCCCGTGCCCGGCGGTCCGACTAAGAGCACGCCCTTGGGAATCTGACCGCCGAGTCGCTGGAACTTTTGCGGGTCGCGCAGGAACTCGACTACCTCCTCGACCTCCTGCTTGGCCTCTTCCACGCCCGCAACGTCCTCGAAGGTAATACGGCCGGTCTTCTCGGTCAGCATCTTCGCCCTAGACTTGCCGAAGCCCATAGCACGACCAGTGCCACCCTGCATCTGGCGCATGAAGAACACCCAAATGCCGACGATGACAATGAACGGCAGCCAGCTCAGCAGCGTTCGGACAAGGAAATTCGCCTCTTCCTTCGGCGCGGCCGTGATGCGGACACCATACTCGGATAGGGTCGGGACGAGGTTCGGATCGTCAGGCGCATAGGTTTTGAACGACGTGCCGTTGCGCAGCGTGCCCTTGATGTCGTTACCCTGAATCGTGACGTCCGCAACCTGGTCTTCCTCGACCTGCGCGATGAAATCAGAGAAGGCAAGATTCTGTTCCACACCCTGCCGTCCGGACGTCTGAAAAAGGTTGAACAGCGCCACGACCAGCAATGCAATGATTACCCACAACGCTATGTTTCTGCCAAAATTGTTCACAGACCTTCTCCGATCAAACGGTCATCCAGATCAGCGCCACCGACTTCGCCCGGCCTCTGAGCGCGATGACGAACTCATTGGAAACCTCAACGCCCTTAAGATGGTGCCCCGGGCGGCCAAGGGCAATGCGAAAATCCAACCGAAAACACGAGTATGATGATTATCAAGACGTTGCGAAAATCGCTCCTGCGAGTGGAAAAACCGGCGAGAATCGGGCCTGCGGCGTCATTTCATCACCCTCCAGCACCGGCGCCGGCGCACAAACCCGGTATCGCCCGTCCGAACACAGCGCCGGCAGAGCCATCCAAACATCGTCCGGTACACCCGTATACCCACGAAAATCCAGATGTTCTGGCAATCCCATAGCACGGAAGTGTCCGGCGGCCCCCAGCTGTGTGCCGGCGGGTACGCCGAGGATGCGAAAACGCCCGTCCCACGGGGTAACGGATTCAAGCGGCTGGCCCGCGGACAGCTCGCGTGGGGCGGTGATCCCCGCCAGCTCGCGCGCGACCCTGACACGCCCGTCCGGATCCCGCCGCACGGTGCAACCGCCCAGGGTGACACCACCGCGAATATCACCCGTCATCACCAACCTGACGAGCCGGTCTAGCCGTGCACCGCGTGGTGGATAGACGGAACCGCCAATGCAGGTTAGCAGATTGGCGAAGATGCGGCGGACCACTCCGAAGTCATTTATCGGGCGGAGTATATCTGCCTCGACCCGAGCGTACCCGGCCGGGTGCAGCGCCACCGCGCGCGCACCGAGTCGCGCTACTTCGCGTTCCACAGCCTGGCGTTCGGCACCCGCAGCCGAATCCACCCGCGGTGGATCTTTCACCGCACGGATGCGTGCCCGGGCGAAGCGCATATCATAGTTGCTCGGATCGTCGATCCAAGGTTGGTCATATGCCTCCAGCGTCGCGGTAATTTGTTTCCGAGGAAATGCGAGGAAGGGGCGCAGAACCCGGACATGCGCCAGCTCGCGCACCGCTGGCATGCCCGCGCGGCCAATAACCCCGCTTGCGCGCGTGCGTCGGATGGCCTGAGTCTCGGCCTGATCGGCGCGGTGATGGCCGATAAGCAAGTGCAGAATGCCGCGCGTCCGGCAGAAATCTTCGAGTAATTTGTAGCGGGCATCCCGGGCCGCGGCCTCACTCCCGGCCATAACAGGTCCCTGCGGACCGGGTCTGTCGGCCCATGTCAGTGTGTGATGCGCGATTCCGTACCCAGCGAGCCAACCCGATACTTGGGCCGCTTCGTCAGCGGATTCGGGCCGCAGGCGATGATCCACGGTGACTCCCACTGCCACGCCGCCGCGCAACGCGGCCCAATGCGCGGCCAGTAAAACCAGCGCTACGCTGTCCCGACCGCCCGAAACGGCGACGGCGAGAGTTGGGTTGTCTTCGAACGGCGCAAACCGCGCCATCGCAGCGGCAAATGCGTCCCGCCCGATGGGGTTTGCGTCCGTGTGTGGCTTGGGTCGCGCGGACGCTGCCCGCGCTTGCACGGCTAGGGGCACTGCAAACGGCCGATCTCACGATCGGCGCGCTGGATGATACTAGTTGGAGCATCAGGATATTCGACGCGCAACTTTTTCAGCGTAATACAAGCGTCCGCTCTCTGCTCCAGCTGCGCCAGCGACATGCCAAGCTTCAAGAGATTGTCAGGCGCCTTGGCGCTGTCAGGGTAGCGCTGAAACCCCTCGGCGAAGGCGCGGGCGGCCGTCGGATAATTGCCACGCACGTAGAAGGTCTCTCCGAGCCAGTATTGGGCATTGCCGGCCAGGGCGTCTTCCGGGTTAGCAGCCACGAATGCGCTGAGCGCCGTCTCAGCGCTTTCAAAATCGCGCTGCAGCAGGAAACGGTATGCGAAGTCGTACTGGTCGGGCGGGCTTCCCGCCGGCAGGATCGCGGAGGATGTGCTCGCGATCTGCGTGGCTGAATCCGAATTAGCCGTTTGGCCGCTCACCGAGGTCGTGGTGATGCCGGCGTTACGCAGCTGGGTTCCGGAGAGGCTCCCGATTACCTGCGGCGCACCCGCATCGGGGGTCGGCGCGACCGTCACCGCGCCTGGCGCAAGCGGCACGGCTGGTGGCAACGGTTGCGTCGCCATCGCCGCAGTGCGCTGTTCGAGCGCCTGCAGCCGGAAATCGACATCGGCGACGAGGCGATCCATACGATGATTCATCTGTCGCACCTGAAAATCGAGCTGCTCCACCTGCCCCGTCAACCGACGCAGCTGCTCTTCCAGCCCGTCGGTCGTGGCCTGGATATTCGACAATGCCGAACCGCTCGACGCCGGTGATGTGCCGGAGGATGCATCCGGAGACGAGACCGGGGCAGGGAGAGTCGTGCCACGATACACGGTCCGCTCTAGGGTCTGGAGCTGGCGTTCGAGACGCGAAACCGTATCCGCCAACCCCCGCATATCGTTGAACTGGGCCATCGCTGCACTGGCATACAACGTGATCAGAAGCGACAGGCCCGCTGCCGTGAAAATCCGAGTAGGGTGCAACATGTCGGCGTCGTCCGCAGAAGTTTTTGGTTGATCGAGTTTGGTTTGAAGCCGGCGCCATGTGTCCGCCGGCCCGTTGGGTTGCGAAATTAAAATTTCGCCTTGCTTTTCGGCGAAACTATGGCACGCGTCGCGATATCGCGATAACTCCCCGCCAAACGAAAACGCCCCGGATCACCCGGGGCGCATCGCCTTTTGATTTTCTGACCGCCGTTAGTTGTCGCTGATCACGATCACCGCGCGGCGATTCTGCGCCCATGCACGTTCGTTCGAACCCACGACTGCCGGACGCTCCTTGCCGAAGCTCACGATCTTGACGCGGTTCGGATTGATGCCGAGCGACACCAGATAGTCACGGGCGGAGTCCGCACGACGCTCGCCAAGCGCCAGATTGTATTCGCGCGTGCCGCGCTCGTCGGCATGTCCCTCTACCACGACCCGGTTAGCCGGATAGGTCTTGAGCCAGGCCGCCCATCGCTCTACGGCGGTGCGGGAATCTGCCGAAAGATTCGACTTGTCGAAGTCGAAGAACACGCGATCGCCGACATTGACTTGGAGATCTTCCTGCGTTCCGGGCTTGGGACCCGTCGGCGCGGCGGCAGTCTGGCCGCTGGAGCTGGACGCAACGCTGGACGCGCCAGTGTTTCCGGAGCTGGCGCTATCGTCGCCGGTTGAGGAACAGGCGGCGAGTACGAAGGTAGCTACCACCAGGCCGGGAATGTTAAGTCGCATTGGTGACTCCTTAAGCCGAATAGAGACGGTTCCAAGCCTCCCATGCCTAACTTCGCATTCTGGGATGACCTGTTATCACGCCTCACACCGAACGGTGCCAGTTATTGTTCACATCCGTCAACAGGCCCGATTAAAGCCTGCTGATACACCATAACTATACGTTGGGGACCGTACAGAATCAAGCGTCTGCGCAGCTATATTTCCGCAAATTGGTAAGTATTTTCAGTTACTTTCGTGGTTCTGAGACTATCGTCGGACAGGCCCGGGAGACCAGGCCGGATCAGATCCACCCACCGGCGTAACTAATTCGCGTTCGTTGAAACCGGTCAGATCGATCGAAAACAGGCGCGGGTCACCGCCGCGGCCACGCGCGTCGCTCTTATCTTGGCGAAAGAACATGAGCACACGCCCGTTCGGCGCCCACGTTGGCCCCTCGACCAGAAATCCGCGGGTCAGCAGCCGCTCGCCGCTGCCGTCGGGGCGCATTACGCCGATGTGGAATGTACCGCGAAAGATCTTGGTGAAGGCAATCAGATCACCGCGTGGCGACCAAACCGGCGTGCCGTAACGGCCGTTGCCGAAGCTGATCCGCCTCTGGCCACTGCCGTTGTCATTCATGACATAGAGCTGCTGGCTGCCGCCGCGATCGGATTCGAAGACAATCCTGTCGCCGTCCGGTGCATAGGACGGGCTGGTGTCGATCGAAGGATGGTCGGTCAGGCGCCGAACCCGGCGCGTTCGCAGATCCATTACATGGACGTCAGAATTGCCGTCCTTGGCAAAGCTCATGACGACATTGTTACCGTCCGGCGAGAATCGCGGCGCGAATGTCATCCCCGGGAAGTCGCCCAGCAACTCCTGCTCACCGGTATCGATATTAAACAGATAAACCCGGGGTTGGTTGTTGAAATAGGCGAGATATGTGACCTCCTGCTCTGTCGGCGAGAAGCGCGGGGTAAGCACGAGCGTCCGACCATCGGTCAGGAATCGATGATTTGCTCCATCTTGGTCCATGATAGACAGCTGCTTGACCCGCCGACCCGACGGGCCGCTCTCGGCGATATAGACGATGCGCGTGTCGAAGTAGCCGGCCTCGCCCGTAATCCGCTCATAGATCGTATCGGAGATGATATGCGCCACCCGGCGCCAATTTGCCTGTGTCGTCGTCAAGCTTAACCCCGTCATCTGACCTTCCGCGAACACATCCCAGAGCCGAAACGAGGCACGCAGCGCGCCATTGGGCTCGATGTTCACCTCGCCGACAACCAGCGCCTGAGCGTTCAGCGGTTTCCAGTTGGCAAAGCGCGGATTGACGCCGAGGCTCTGGGGCTGGGCGATGAACGCACGCTTGTCGATCGGACGAAACAGGCCCGAGCGCTCCAGATTGGCGGAAATGACCCCGGCGATGTCGACGCCGAAACGCCGGGTGACATCATCGGCGGCGATGAAGTCCGGCACCGCGATCGGTAGGGGCTCTATATTGCCTTGAGTTATGTCGACGGTCAGTTCCGCGCGCACTGGCACCGCCAAGAAAAGCGTGAAAAGCAATGCGGCCAGTCCGGCGGAAAGGGTTCGAGACATAGGGGTGATCTTCATCATTTAGCTCAGCATTTTACTGGGGTCGAAGTTGAACCGGATTTCCTTCCAGATCTCATACTTGTCCGCCGGCAGCTGCAGCGGCTGACAGTTAACATTCAGGACCGCCCGGCGCGCAGCTTCCGCGGCCGCCTGAAAATAGCGGTCGAGCCCCATCATGGGAGCATCGACGACCGTTGCCTCGCGCACAAGGCCCTGCGGGTCGACTCGGATGAGCACAGTCACGATCAGATCCTCGGCGTCGCGTGCACCCACGGGCGGATTCCAGCACTGGCCGATCTGTTGCCGGATCATCTGCCGCAAGAGGTCGAGCTCGGCGATGCTCGCGCGTTCGGCGATCCGCAACTGCTGCGGCGCCTCCTTGCCCTTGTCAGCCAAGGTTTCGGGCTTGCGCGCGCGCTCCGGCGTCTCGACTGGCTTCTGATCGGCCGCCAGATCCTTGAGAATGTTGTCGAAGCTGCGCGTCGGGGCAGGTGGTTTGGGCTTGCTCTTCGGCTGCACCTTAGCGATCTGCGGCACGGGTTCGGGCCGGGGCTCCTGCATCTTCTCCTTGGGCGGCGCAGGTTTGATCGTCGGCGGTCTGGGTTCCGCTCGGGCGACCGGTTTTTTCGGCGGCACCTTCTTGGGCGGCTCGGGCACCAGTTGAGGGGGTGCGGGCGGCGGCTGGGGCGATGCCGTGCGGGTCGGCTCTGGATCAGGCTCCGGGGTCGCCGAGGCCGGCGGCCGCGTCACATCGTCGATATGCACCACCTCGACCGGAATGACGGTGGCCGTCACCTCGGGCGAGGTAAACAGGAACGGCAATCCGAACTGTGCGACCACGACGAGCGACACGTGACCGATCGCCGACATCGCGCCGCCCGTTCCGAATTGTGCCCTTGTCGTCCGCATGATCGCTTACCAAGCCGTGCCGCTATTGGCCTTTGGTCTCCGGGATCGGCACCTCGGCGATCAGCGCAACCTTTGCGAATCCGGCCTCCGAGACCAAGCCCATGACCTCCATCACGCGCCCGTAGTTGATCGCCCGGTCACCACGCACGAAGACGCGCAGATCGGGATTGGCCTCGGACACGGCGACGAGCCGGGGAATGAGCGCGTTCTCCTCGATCTCCGCCTCCTGGAGATAAACGCGTCCCTCGGCATCGACTGTGATAATGAGCGGTTCCTTTTCATCGTTCAGGGGGTCGACCGCCGCCTTCGGCAGATCGACGGGAACGCCGACCGTCAGAAGTGGGGCCGCAATCATGAAGATCACGACCAGCACCAGCATCACGTCGACGAAGGGCGCGACATTGATCTCGGTAATTGGGCGGGCACGCAGGCGCCGGCGCAGCCGGATGCTTTCTGAGCTGAGGGCCATTGCTACTTGGACTCCTCGAGCTGACGCGAAAGGATCGCGCTGAACTCGGCGGCGAACCCTTCAAGCCGCTGAGAGTAGCGTGTCATGTCGGCGCTGAACTTATTGTAAGCCGCGACCGAGGGAATCGCGACGATCAACCCCATGGCCGTCGTGAAAAGCGCCTCGGCGAGGCCCGGCGCGACGACCGCGAGGTTCGTGTCCTTGGCCACGGCGATCGCCTGGAAGCTGTTCATGATGCCCCAGACCGTGCCGAACAAGCCGATGAAGGGCGCTGTGGCGCCCGCAGACGCAAGGAAAACCATGTATCGCTCGATGCGCTCCATTTCGCGCGTCACGGACACCTCCATCACCCTCTCAATCCGCTCGCGCAGGTTGGCCCGCAACGCATCCGTCGCCGCCAGCCCACGCGACGAACTTCGTCGCCATTCCGACATAGCGGCCGAAAACACCGCGGCCATGGGGTCAGAAGGTTTGTTCCCGAGCCGCTCATCAAGCTCTTCGAGAGAGCCTCCGGACCAGAAATTATCCTCGAACTTGCCAGCATCAGTCGCGAGGCGACGCATCTTCAGCCATTTGTCGATGATGATGGTCCATGACCAGAAAGAGGCAACGAACAAGATGATCATGACGATCTTGATCACCACGTCGGAGCGCAGGAACAGCCCCCAGACGGAAAAATCGGCAATCCCGGTACCCCCTGTCACCGCGATCGTTTCGACGATATTGGATTCCATGGAACGAAATGCCTCTCGTTATTGTTCGATCATTCGAGACCACGGCCAGGCCGGCGCAGCGCTCAGTGATCCTTAATCAGTTCTTGCAGCGCGGCCCGCACCGGCTTCGGCAAACGCGCCGGCTGCAATGCCGCATCAATACAGGCCAGACGAATTGAAATCTGGACCAGCGCGACCCGCGTCCCTTTCTCCGGGTCAATGCTCATTACCGTTTGCGCAAGACGCATGCTGGCGCCCCCGACTTCCTCCACCGAGGTCTCGACCATGAGCGGATCATCAAGGCGCGCCGGGTGATGAAATTCCGTGTTGGCGCTCCGCACAGCGAAGGCCAAACCGTCGGACTGCATCATTCTACGATGTTCGGCTCCTAGGCATCTCATCATTTCGGTCCGCGCCCGTTCCCCAAACCGGAGATAATTCGCGTGATAGACGATGCCGGCCGCGTCGGTATCCTCGTAATAAACCCTCACCGGATAGACATGCCGACCACCATCGAACCATCCGCAAACACTCGCATTCTCGGTCGCCTTCGCATTCATGACTTCACGACCCATTGGTCCCGTCATCGTCTCGATGATCATTGTGCGAAACATTTGTGGCAACCATATGGCCAGATATGAGGTCTTCGTTTGTGCCCGCGGGCACGTCTAGACCCAAATGACCGTAGGCGCGCGGCGTAAGCATCCGGCCGCGCGGCGTACGCTGGATGAAGCCCTGCTGAATCAGATATGGCTCGACCACATCCTCGAGCGTGTCTCGTTCTTCCGACAGCGCCGCCCCAAGCGTGTCGACGCCCACCGGCCCCCCTAGATGCACCTCGGCAATGTGGCGCAGATAGCGTCGATCCATCGTGTCGAGGCCACGGTCATCCACGTCAAGCCGCGACAGCGCATGGTCGGCGACCTTGCGGTCGACTGGTAGGCTCTCCTCGACCAAGGCGAAGTCCCGCACCCGGCGCAACAGACGTCCGGCGATGCGCGGCGTACCGCGCGCGCGACGCGCGACCTCCCGGGCGCCATCCTCGCTCATCTCCAGTTCCAGCAGGGCAGCTCCGCGCCGGACGATCGTCGTCAGGTCTTCCGGAGAATAGAATTCGAGCCGCAGACTAATGCCGAAGCGTTCGCGCAGGGGCGTCGTCAGCAGACCTAGTCGCGTCGTCGCGCCAACAAGGGTGAAGGGCGGGAGCTCGATGCGAACAGAGCGCGCGGCCGGCCCCTCGCCGATGATCAGATCCAGCTCGCCATCCTCCATCGCCGGATACAGCACCTCCTCAACGGCCGAATTGAGACGGTGAATCTCATCCACGAACAGGACGTCGCGCGGCTGCAGGTTGGTCAGGACGGCCGCTAGGTCGCCTGCCTTGGTGATCACCGGACCGGATGTCGCCCGGAACCCAACCCCCAGCTCCTGAGACACGATTCGGGCGAGCGTCGTCTTGCCAAGGCCGGGCGGTCCGTGAAACAGGACGTGGTCGATCGCCTCACCGCGTTGCCGCGCGGCGGCGATGAACACTGAGAGATTCTCGCGAACGGCAGCCTGGCCGATGAAGCTGTCGAGTTCCTCGGGACGGAGCGCCACATCCACCCGGTCGTCGCCCTGCGCCGCAGGGTCCATAAGCCTTTTATCCGGAGACATGGCCGCACCGTCGCTCACTGGCTCAGCTCCTTGAGCGCGGCTGGGATCAACCGGTCGAGATCGGGGCCATCACCCGCCGACTGCATCACGCGATTGACTGCGCTGAATGCCTCGGCCTGGCCGTAGCCTAGATTGACTAGCGCTGAGACTGCATCCGCGGCGACGCCGTCCACGTCACCGTCCGCGGCCCCGGTGGCACTTGCCTGTGCCGCCGACGGTGCGCCGGGCATGAATGTGCCGTTCAGCGAAAGAATCTTGTCCTTGAGCTCAGTCATCAAGCGCGCCGCCAGGCGCGGCCCCACTCCGTCGGCACGAGTCAGGAGCCCCTTGTCATCGGCCAAGATGGCAGTCGTCAGTTCGTCAACCGACAGCGTGCCGAGGATGCCGAGTCCGACCTTGGCACCGACCCCCTGAACCGTCGTCAGCATCCGGAAGCATTCGCGCTCATGGGCGCTGGCGAAGCCGAACAGGTGAATATGGTCCTCGCGCACATGGGTCTCGATGTGCAGCGACAGCGGATCGCCGATGACCGGCAACGCGGAGATGACACGGGTCGGACAGAACACCTGATAGCCGACCCCGCCGACGTCGATGACGATCCAGTCGAGGCCGACCTCGTCTAGGATGCCCTTGAGGCGGGCGATCATTGCGCGGCCTCGTAGATCGCCTTGGCGCCCACATGGTGGGCATGACATATGGCGATCGCGAGCGCATCGGCAGCGTCGGGCGATTCCACCCGCGCCCCAGGCAGGAGGATACCGATCATGTGTCCGATCTGATCCTTGTCGGCATGGCCGTAGCCGACCACCGATTTCTTCACGGCGTTTGCGGCATATTCGGAAACCGGGATTCCCGCGAGCGCTGGCACCAGCAGGGTGATACCGCGCGCCTGCCCGAGCTTCAGGGTCGACTGTCCGTCCCGGTTGACGAAGGTCTCCTCGACCGCGGCGCTATCGGGTTGATAGGAGACGACGACCTCCTCGAGCCCTTTGTGCAAGCGCACCAGGCGCTGGGCAAGTTCCCCGGTCCCGGATTTCACGACCCCGTTTGCGACATGGCGCAGCTGGTTGCCGTCTATCTCGATCACACCCCAGCCGGTGAACCGCAAACCCGGATCGACGCCCAGCAGCCGCATGTCAGCCTGTAAGTTCCGCCATGATGTCGTCGCTGACTTCAAAATTTACAGAAACCCGCTGCACATCGTCGCTGTCATCGAGCGTATCAATAAGCTTCAGAAGTGTCCGCGCAGCATCGGCATCGACATCCACGGAGGTCTGTGGTTTCCAAGTCAGGCTGGCCGATTCGGGCGCACCGAAACGCCCGTCCAGCGCCTCGACCACCTGGCCGAAATCATCGGTCGCGCAGACGATCTCGTGGCCACCCTCGCCGCTCGCGACATCTTCCGCACCGGCCTCGAGCGCCGCCTCGAACATGTCCTCGGCGCTGGCCACTTCGATCGGATAGGCGATCTGCCCGACCTGATCGAACATGAACGAGACGCTGTTGGTCTCGCCGAGGTTGCCGCCATGCTTGGAGAAGGCGGACCTGATTTCCGACGCGGTCCGGTTGCGGTTGTCCGTCAGTGCCTCAACGATGACCGCAACACCGCCCGGGCCGTAACCCTCGTAGCGAATTTCCTCGTAGTTATCTCCCTCGGCGCCGCCCGCCGCCTTCTCGATGGCGCGCTTTATGCGGTCATTAGGCATGTTGGCGCCGCGCGCCGCGGCGATCGCCGTGCGCAGGCGCGGATTCTGGTCGGGATGCGGCCCGCTGCGCGCCGCGACCTCGATCTCGCGTGCCAGTTTCGCGAACGCCTTGGCCCGCTTAGCATCCTGCGCACCCTTCCGGTGCATGATGTTCTTGAATTGGGAATGGCCTGCCATGCCCGAGCACTCCGAATGTCTTCAAATCCAAATGGTCGAACCGGCGCATGGCGCCCGCATGGATGCGGATGCGCCCAGGACGGTTTCTACCCAGAGTCCCGGTTTAGCGGATTGTCGCCCGCGTCGAGAAGCCCTGTTTTCCGGCCTCCCAACACCGATCGCTTGCCGTCGGGGCCGATAGTCAGGCCGCCGCCGGGCCCCGGGGAGGCAGGAAGATGGGCCAAGCGGGCTGCAATCGGCCGCCCAGCACGACCGGCGCCACGCGTGCGGCGAGTCCGCTGGCGTCGTCGGTCTCGACATAGACCGCGCACAGGCTCCCCGGGCCGCGCGCCGGTGCCAGCCGCTCGGTGACGACCTTGGTCCGGAACTTGGCGATCGCGGTTTCCTTCCGCATGCCGATAACGGAATCGTAATCACCACACATGCCGGCATCCGACTGATAGGCGGTTCCACCCGGCAGCACCTGCGCATCGGCGGTGGGGATATGGGTGTGGGTGCCGACAACGAGGCTCGCGCGACCGTCGCACACATGCCCCAGTGCCACCTTCTCCGACGTGGCCTCGCCATGCACATCTATAAGTACAGCGTCGACCGATTTGCCGAGCACATGGCTATTCAGCACCTCGTCCACCGCCGCAAAGGGGTCGTCCAGGAGTTCCATGAACAGCCGGCACATCACGTTGACCACCAGCACCGACCGTCCATCGCGCGCCTTGATCACAGATGCGCCGCGACCGGGCGTGCCGCGCACGTAGTTTATGGGGCGCAGGACCCGAGGATCGCCATCGATGAAGGGTATGATCTCGCGCTGGTCCCAGACATGGTTTCCGGTGGTGATGGCGTCGGCGCCCGCCTCGAACAGCTCTTCGCATATCTCCCGGGTTAGCCCGAAACCATGAGCTGCGTTCTCGGCATTCACGACCACGAAATCGAGTGCCATCTCCGTCCGCAAAGCGGGCAGGTTTTCCAGCACCACGTCACGGCCGCTCCGGCCAACCAAGTCACCACAAAAGAGTATCTTCATCTTCTTTTCCTAGGGCACGGGTACGAGCAACGGGAGCGCGGCGGATTCCGTCACGATCCAGTCCAGCCGCATGTCATGCTGCGCAGCCGGTAAGTCCTCGCGGACCTGGCCCGAAAAGGCAAGCCCAACAGCCAGCACGCCGTCCCCGCCGCGCAAGGCACGGAGCCGGGCGATTGTTCGGTCATAGTAGCCGCCACCATATCCCAGCCGATGTCCCGCGTGATCGAAGGCGAGCAGGGGGACGAGCAGTATGTCCGGCACCAGCTCGTCGGCCTGCTGCGCCGGGACTGATATGCCGTATCGGCCGATGTCCAGCGGATCGTCGGGCAACCAGCGGCGAAACACGAGTGATGTGTCCTCGGCCAATACGTCGGGCAAGCAGAGCGTGACGTCCGCGGCCGACAGGCGTGTCATCAGCAGGCGTGGATCAATCTCGCTGCGCATTGGCATGTATCCCGCCACGACAGCGCCCGCGGCGCGGTTCGCCAGAGGCGACGCCATAAAACGGGCCGCGAGCCCGGTGGCCGCGGCGGCCCCCAGTCCGGAGGCCAGCGCGTCACGCGTTTCGCGTGCGCGGGTGCGCAAGTCGGTTTTGCGCGCGTCGATATCACTCGTCGGATCGCCGATCGGATTCACCCGTTGATGACGGTTTGAAAGTGGACGGCGCCAGGTGAGGGTCGACGAACTGGAAGTCCACCGAGACCTGCTAAAAGCAGGTGGGTGCCGTAGTGCCGAGACCTCGATCCCGACAGGGACAGCTCCCTAGTGGATTAGTAAGGTCTCCGGGACTAATGCCGCCTGACGCGACACCCAGCAGACCGTCCGTCGACGAACGTAGGCGCGCGGCGCATGGTCTGCAACCGCGCGGCGCCGAATTCCTCAGTCGTCGGCGAGAAGCGCGGCCAGCTTCTCGACCTGCTCGGCGACCACGTCGATCTGTGCCGCGACCCGCTCCTCGGTGGCGGCGACCGCGGACTGAGTCTCGCGCGCGGCGTCGTTGCGCACCTCTTCTAGCTCGTCGCGTGTGTCGGACAGTTCGTCGGTTACCAAAAGCCCTGCCATCACCATGAGGCTGGTGTCACCGATCTGGCCGACCTGCTCGACGAGTTCGCTCACCTTGCCATCGAGATAATTAGCCAAGCTCGACAGATGGGATTCTTGGCCGTCCTCGCAGGCGATGCGATAGTCGCGTCCATTGATTTTGATCTCGACCTGCGCCACGTCTCCGCCTTCGCTATTGCGCCAGCACGGTGCGCAGGCGATCGATTGCGCTGTCTAGCCGGACCGATACCGAGCCCGACGTTTCCTGAAGCGTCGCGAACGCCGCATGCAGCTGGGTCAATTCCCCCTGCAGGCGCGCACTCTCCTCGCCCGCACCGGCCGCATCACCCGCCTGCGCCTCGCGTTTCGAGAGGGCGCCCTCGAGCTGCGCGAGCGCCAAATCAAGACGTTTGTTCGCATCGTTAAGTTTCGACATCACCAATTCTCCAACGGCGCCATCGTACGCGGGCGCGAGTCGCACGGTCAACCATCGCACGGCCGCGAATCCCCTATGAATCCGCAGTGGAAAAACCTCTGAAGTAGGCGTTGACGCCTCGCGGGGGGACCGGCATGTTGCCGCCGCTTGACCCTGTGCGGTTTTTGCCGCCATTTCGACCCATCGCCGTGTCCGAAGGCGCGTAAAAAATATGAACGACATTGCATCCGAAGCCGTTTCCAGCGCCCACGCGCAAATGGCGAACGCCATTCGAGTTCTATCCATGGACGCGGTGCAAGCCGCCAATTCCGGCCACCCCGGCGCCCCGATGGGCATGGCGGACATGGCGACTGTGCTGTTCACCCGCCACCTCAAGTTCGATGCCGCGAATCCAGACTGGCCGGACCGTGACCGGTTCATCCTGTCGAACGGGCACGCCTCGATGCTGCTCTACTCGCTTCTGTATCTGACCGGTTCACCCGACATGAGCCTCGACGAGATCAGGAATTTCCGCCAGCTCGGCAGCCGCACACCAGGCCACCCGGAATACGGCCACGCGGCCGGCGTTGAGACGACCACCGGGCCGCTCGGTCAGGGCATCGCCAACGCCGTCGGCATGGCGCTTGCCGAACGCATGATGAACGCCCGATACGGCGACGCGCTGGTCGATCACCACACCTATGTGTTCGCCGGCGACGGCTGCCTGATGGAGGGCATCAGCCACGAGGCCATCTCGCTCGCCGGTCATCTGAACCTGTCGCGCCTGATCGTGCTGTTCGACGACAATGATATCTCGATCGATGGCGGCACCGACCTGTCCGTGTCGGACGACCAGCTGATGCGTTTCCAGGCTAGCGGATGGGACGTGACCCGGATCGACGGCCACGACCCCGCAGCGATCGATTCGGCGCTGACCGCCGCCAGGACGAGCGGCAAGCCGTCGCTCATCGCCTGCCGGACGATCATCGGATACGGCTCGCCCAGCAAGCAGGGAACATCGGCGACCCATGGGGCACCGCTCGGCGATGAAGAGATCGCCGCCACCCGCGCCGAACTCGGCTGGACCCACGCGCCCTTCGAGGTGCCCGACGACATCTTGGCGGCATGGCGGGCGGCCGGCGCACGCGGCGCGGCCGAACGCGCGACGTGGACCGAACGGCATGCTGCGCTCGCCGCCGACACGCGCCGGGCGTTCGACGACACCGTCGCAGGCGCATTGCCTGCGGCGTTCGACGACACCGTCAACGCCTTTAAGAAGCAGCTCTCGGCGGACGCGCCGAAATGGGCGACCCGCAAGTCGAGCCAGGAGGCGCTCGAGGTGATCACGCCGCTGGTCGAGACCATGATCGGCGGCTCCGCCGACCTGACGGGCTCGAACAACACCAAGACAGCCTGTATGGATCCCGTTCAGGCCGACGCCTTCAGCGGGCGCTACATTTACTACGGCGTGCGCGAGCACGGCATGGCTGCGGCCATGAACGGCATGGCCTTGCATGGCGGCTTCATTCCCTATTCGGGCACCTTCCTGACCTTCACAGACTACTGCCGCCCCTCGATCCGGCTGTCGGCACTGATGGGCCTGCGGGTGATCTATGTCATGACCCACGATTCCATCGGTCTAGGCGAGGACGGCCCAACCCATCAGCCGGTCGAACATGTGGCGAGCCTGCGCGCGATGCCGAATGTGAATGTCTTCCGGCCCGCGGACGCGGTCGAGACGGCCGAGTGCTGGGCCCTGTCGCTGCAATCCACCGCCACTCCGTCGGTCCTGGCGCTAACCCGCCAGGGCCTGCCGACCGTACGCCACGAACACACCGACGAGAATCTCTGTGCGCGCGGCGCATATGTACTGGCCCCGGCCGACGGCGCGCGGGTTGCGACGATTCTTGCCAGCGGTTCGGAGGTGGAAATCGCGCTCGCGGCGCGCGACGCGCTGCAGGCCGACGGCATCCCCACAGCATTGGTTTCCATGCCCTGCTGGGAACTCTTCGACGCTCAGGACGCGGCCTACAAGGCCGAGACGCTGGGCGACGGCGTCCTCGTCGCGGTCGAGGCGGGTGTCCCATTCGGTTGGTCGCGCTACGGCGTGGATGAGGCCGACGTGGTCGGCATGCGTACCTTCGGCGCCTCCGCGCCCGCGCCCGAAGTCTACAGGCATTTCGGCATCACGCCGGACGCCGTTGCCGAACGGGTAAAGGAAGCAATGTCCTGACCGCGCAGCGGACAGGCGACAAAAAGACGTAGATCATGATGATCAAAACGAGGAGAAAGTAATGGCGGTTCGGGTAGCAATCAACGGGTTCGGGCGAATTGGACGCCTAGTGATGCGAGCGGCGTATGAATCGGGCCGCAAGGACGTCACGTTTGTGGCGATCAACGATCTGGGTTCGGTCGACGTGAACGCACATCTGTTGCAGTACGATTCTATCCACGGTCGGTTCCCCGGCACCGTGAAAGCCGGCAAGTCTTCGATCAACCTGGGCGCCAAGTCTACTATCGGCCGCTCGGTCAAGGTCTTCGCCGAGCGCAACCCGGCCGACCTGCCCTGGGGCGATCTCGGGATCGACGTGGTGCTGGAGTGCACGGGCTTCTTTACGTCGAAGGAAACCGCAGGCCGCCACATCGACGCCGGCGCCAAGAAGGTGCTGATCTCGGCCCCTGCGACGAATGCCGACCTTACGGTCGTTCAAGGCGTCAACGATAAGAAATTGCGTAAGTCACACACGGTCGTCTCGAACGCATCCTGCACGACCAACTGCCTCTCGCCCGTGGCCGCCGTGCTGAACAAGACGGTCGGCATAAAGCATGGCTTCATGACCACGGTGCACGCCTACACTGGTGACCAACCGGTGCAGGATACGCTGCACAAGGATCTGCATCGCGCGCGCGGCGCAGCTATGTCGATCATCCCGACTTCGACGGGTGCGGCCCGCGCGGTCGGCCTTGTGTTGCCCGAACTCGCCGGCAAGCTCGACGGTACGGCCGTCCGCGTCCCCACGGCCAACGTCTCCATGGTCGACCTCGTCATCGAGGCCAATAAGGTGACCAGCTCGGAAGCTATCAACGCCGCCATGATCAAGGCCGCGGAGAAGGGTCCGCTAAAGGACATACTCACCGTCAACGACGCGCCCCTCGTCTCCTCGGACTTCAATCATGATCCGGCGAGCTCGGTGTTCGACCTGACCCAGACGCAAGTCACGGATGGCCGCATGGTTCGAGTGCTGAGCTGGTACGACAATGAGTGGGGTTTCTCGAACCGCATGAGTGATACCGCGGTTCAGATGGGCCGCCTCGGCTAACCCTGTGCCCGCAAAACCCTGCCCATAATTTCGGCGGAAAAAGAACAAAAACCGAATGTTCAGCATGGGAACGTGTGGGTTTCTTCTTGCAGGAAGAATTTCTGAACGTGACTGGTCTCATACTTGGAAGACGATGCAGTCACCGTCTACTAAACGGCACTACCGAGCGGTCGTTCCCTGAAGTGTTCGGCCAGAAAATCGACGAACGCCCGGACCTTGGCCGAGAGGTGCCGCCCCGGCGGATAGATGACATGCACCGACGGCTCAGGCTGAGCATATTCCTCCAGCACCTCGACCAGCCTTCCCGCTTCAAGGTCCGGCCCCACCATCCAAGTAGGTAGGTTGACTACACCAAGCCCCTCGATCGCGGCCTCCAGCAGCACCTCGCCGTTGTTCGAGGTGAGACTACCGGTGGCCTCAATCACATGCTCCTTGCCCTTGGTGTCCGTCATTAGCCAAGTGTTGCCACTGGAGAGATAAGAGTAGACGAGACAGTTATGGTCCCGGAGATCCAAAGGTCCCTCAGGCTTGCCATTCTTCTTCCAATAACCGGGCGTCGCAGCTACCACGCGGCGGGCCTCCGCGAGCTTGCGGGCGATGAGGCTTGAATCCTTCAGTTCGCCGACGCGGATCAGCATGTCTGCGCCCTCCGCAATTGGGTCCACGAACTGGTCGGACATGGACAGTTCCATCGACACATAGGGGTGGCGCTCGAGGAACTGACCGAGAATGGGAACGATGTGGCGCCGACCGAAAACCACGGGCATGTTCACCCGCAACGCGCCGCGAGGCTGGGCATTGAGTTCGGTCACCGCCGCCTCTGCTTCATCGATGTCAGCCAAAATCTGCCGGCAGCGCTCGTAGTAGGCGCGCCCCTCTTCGGTCGGGGCAAGCTGACGGGTGGTCCGGTTGAACAACCGCGCGCCCAGCCGGTCCTCGAGACGCGAAATCTGCTTGCTCACGGCAGAAGGCGTGAGGTTAATCGATCGCGCCGCCGCGGAGAAACTGCCTGATTCGACGGCTTTTACGAAAAGCCCCATCGATGTCAGCGTATCCATTCAAATCACCTAATATATTCCGTTATGGCACAATTCTTGTAATCGTCTTTGGCGTCCACGACAATACGTCATGGAAACAGAAACCTCGCGAAAGATGCGTAATTTCGATAGGCGAGTAGCGATAACCTACTCGGTTGAACACAGCCCACTGGAGATCGTCGGCTGATGACTAAAGTCAAAAGGGATCGCGCCAACGCATGGATCATCGTCCATGACTTCGACCAGGCAGTAGCGGCCCTCGCCGCCGCAAATGCGCTGGACCATCCCATCACGCTCCTCAGTGCGCCCGGTGCCGCGCGCGCGGGTGGTGCGGCTTGGTGGCGCGAGTTGATGACGCAGGCGACGGCGGCCATCCCGCACCTGGACGCCGAATGGATTCTCGACTGTGCGGACGAACCCGGCATGGCGCTGGCAGCGCTGCGCGAGGGTGTGCGGGCAATCGCGCTTGACGCCGAATACGACACGCGCGCACGGGTGGAACAAATCGCCAAGCGATTGAATGCGACACTGGTAAAAGTGGACCGCGCCGGCATACTTGATCTGGCC